>Ga0302190_10000185_pt1 | contig 38202 bp, 36 predicted proteins | sample II_Bog_E2_3_FD_198784 | JGI IMG/M metagenome (GOLD analysis project Ga0302190, IMG submission 198784) | Peat permafrost microbial communities from Stordalen Mire near Abisko, Sweden - II_Bog_E2_3 | ecosystem: Environmental > Terrestrial > Soil > Wetlands > Peat | place: Sweden: Abisko... | reverse complement strand
ATAGACGCAACGGCGGCGCTCGGCCTGCTTGGGCCTATGCCCCTGCCAACAGCCGGACCGAACCGGTCAGCGTGCCCTCGCGAATAAGAAAGGCTAGGGGAATTGGCAGGGAATTAAGGGCCTCCGGCGGGCAAGGGCCATCGCCCTTGCATCCCGTTACCGTCCTGACCCGCGCGCGGCATCGCCGCCAAGTCTCGCCGCGCGGGAGGATAAATGTCTTCCGACGCGAACACCGCGCCGACCCCCAGCGCCGCTTGCCGCCGCGACGGCAAGCGCCCGTTTCCGCACAAGCAGTGCGCGGCCTTGAGCCAGTTACCCGCCGTTTTTAGATGTGAATTAGGCATAACCGCCCCGGAATTCCCCGGACAGTAATAGGGCTTGGTCTGCATAGAGTTCCGGGGCCATAATACATAAATCTGCGCGCGTCCGCTAACAGGGCTAGCCTTGCCCCTATAAATGACGACAATGAGGCGCAAACCGCCCCAAGGGGGCGCAGCCCGCGCATATTTCCCTTCGTCATGCCGGACTTGATCCGGCATCCAGCGGGCCGTTGGGCGCCGGAGCTGACAGGGGAGCGAAACCAAGGCCAGGGGCGAGGTCGTGCCAATCGGGATTGAAGGTCTGGATCAGCGCAATCTTCCAATCGCGACGCCAGTTTTTCAACTGCTTCTCGCGCCCGATGGCCGGCGCCATGTCGTCGTGCGGTTCGTAAAATACCAGTCGTTTGACCTGGTGGCGGGCGGAGAAACCATCAAGCGCCCCGCTGCGACGTTGGGCAATGCGGCGCATCAGGTTGCTCGTGACCCCGACATAGAGTGTGCCAAGGCGATCGCTGGCCATGATATACGTGCAGGGCTGGCCTTCTTCGTGCATGACCTCTTTTAGCCCGTTCGGGATACGGCGTCCGGGGCGAACCGGCACCGCTTTGGCGCGGCCCGGCACATGGCTGCACCTGGATGCCGGATCAAGTCCGGCATGACGGATATGAGGCACGTCGCGAACGCTAGCGGCTAACCTCAGGGCTACGATAGTAACTCTTGGCCGATTCTGCATTTTGGATGTCGTAGGCGAACCATGCGTTCTGGCTGTGGTCGAAGACCTGTACGACGGCGTCGGTGACCTGAGCTGTATAAAAGCTGGATGAGCCCCGGTCGTAGCCTTCAACTTTAGTGCCGTCGATCACGAACGACACGAACGCCTTGTCGTCGGCATCGTAGAGTTCCGGAAGCGTGCCGCCGAACTTCGCCCCGCGATCGCCGTCGAAGCCTTGCAACTGATCACCGCGCTTTTCCGCAGCGATCTGCAAATCCCGCCCGGCGGCGTGATCGTAGATACCGGCGACCTTCTTTCCCGTGACACAGGCAAAGGCGGCTGCGGCAATCATGGCGCGAGTGTGTGGTTCCATGCCGTCACCTTCCACCCAGTTCTGCAAGAGATCAAGCGGTCATGGCGGCCCGCCCCGCGACACGCCTACTTCGCCTGACGCGCCCGTGGCAGGCGCAGCGTGACCAACAGGCCGCCCAGATCCTCGCTTTCGCCCAGCGTGATCGATCCGCCGTACAGTTCGGCGACATCGCGCACGATGGCGAGGCCAAGGCCGGTGCCCGGCTTGCTGGTGTCGAGCCTGGCGCCGCGGGTAAACAGGCGGTCGCGCGCGGATTCGGGGATGCCCAGGCCGTCGTCTTCGATCCAGATGTCGCAATAGCGCGCGTCGGAGGTCTTGGCCTCGATCGTGATGAACACCGATCCGCCGCCGTATTTCGCGGCATTCTCGATCAGGTTGCCCAGAATTTCGTCCAGATCCTGCCGCTCGATCGCCACTTGCGCCTCGCGATTGCCGTCGAGATCGAGCCGCACATCGGGATAGAGCCGCTCGACCGCGCGCACCACCGCCTCGACGCTGTCGCGCACGGTCGCGCGCGACTGGCCGATGGCGCGGCGCCCCACGGCGCGGGCGCGGGCGAGATGGTGATCGACCTGGCGACGCATCACCGCCGCCTCGCGCCGCACCGTTTCCGCCAAGTCGTCCGCCTGAGCCGTGGCGGCGTTGGTCACCACGGTCAGCGGCGTCTTCAGCGCATGGGCCAGATTGCCCGCATGGGTGCGCGCCTCTTCGGCCTGCCGCTCCGAATGAGCGAGCAATTCGTTCAATTCGAGCACCAGCGGCTGCACTTCTAACGGCAAAGGCTCGGTCAGTTGCGATCCGCCCTCTTCGCGCAGGCGCACGATCGCCTGTCGCACACGGCGCAACGGGCCAAGGCCGTAATAGGTCTGCGCCACTGCCATCGCGATCAGCCCCAGCCCCAGCACCACGAACGACCACACCAGAATCGCGCGAATACGATGGATCTGCGCATCGAGCTCGGTGCGGCTGGCGGCAACGGCAAACTGCCACAGCGTGGTGCTGCCCGGCAGGATCACCGAGCGCTCGATCACGCGCAGCGGTTCGCCTTCGAACTGGGCGCTGTCATAGATATGCGGCTGATTGTCGAAATGGTCGCCCTTGAGCTTGAGCGTGCGGTCCCACAACGAGCGCGAGGGGAATTCGTCGTGCCCCTGCCCCGAAATCTGCCAATAGAGGCCGCTATTGGGCTCAAGGAAGCGCTGATCGCCGAGCGGGCGGCTGAAATAGACTTCGCCTTCGGGGCCGATTTCCGCCGAAGCGACCATCGCTGTCAGCATATAGCCGAGCTGATCGTCGAAATTGCGCGTGACCAGCCCGGTCAGCGTCTGATCGAGCGCGATCCCCCCGCCCAGCAGCAGGACGAGAATCCACGCGAAGGCGATGAACAACATGCGCCGCCGCAGCGAACCCGTATGATGCGGGCCGATATGCGCGCGCGCGCCTTCACCGGCGCCCGATGACGCCTCCGGCGCGCCGGGCGCTGCCGGATCAGCCGCGGGGCGACTGGGCGGGGTCGTTGAGGCTGTAACCGAGGCCACGGATCGTCGTGATCACATCGGGACCGAGCTTTTTGCGGATGCGCGTGACAAAGACTTCGATCGTGTTGGAATCGCGGTCAAAATCCTGATCGTAGATATGCTCGATCAATTCGGTCCGGCTGACCACCTTGCCCTTGTGATGGATCAGATAGGACAACAGCTTGTATTCCTGCGCGGTCAGCTTGACCGGCTCGCCCGCCAGCGTGACCCGGCCCGAGCGGGTATCGAGGCGCACATCGCCCGCGATCAACTCGGCACTGGTATTGCCCGATGCGCGGCGGATCAGCGCGCGCAGCCGGGCGATCAGTTCCTCGGTCTGAAACGGCTTGGCCAGGTAATCGTCGGCCCCGGCATCGAGCCCGGCGACTTTGTCCGACCAACTGTCGCGCGCGGTCAGCACCAGCACGGGAAACTTGCGGCCTTCCTTGCGCCACATGCCGAGCACGGTCAGCCCGTCGATCTCCGGCAGGCCGAGATCGAGCACGACGGCGTCATATTCCTCGGTCGAGCCCATGAAATGCCCGTCTTCGCCATCGACCGACAAATCGACGGCATAGCCGTTCGCTTCCAGCGTCGATTTGAGCTGGCGGCCAAGCGTGGGTTCGTCCTCGACGATCAGGATCCGCATGAAATTCTCGTGCCCCTCTTACGCCGGGCCGATCCGGCCCTTTGCAGTTCATGCCCCGTTCCTTGCCCCCTCGATCCTGAACGGTCAAGGAACGGCGCGGTTGCCTGTTGTTCAGAACCAGGGAACCTTTGATTAAATCCAAACAACATGACACCCCCCACATCGTCATTCCCGCCTGCGCGGGAATGACGATGTGGGGGGTGTTTCAGAACAACGGCCTGATTCTCGCGAAGGGGACTTAATCAGAGGTTCCCTACCGCGTTTTACCGCGCACCTGACCCGTGCGCGCGTCGACATCGACGAACACGACCCGACCGTCGCGGATGAATTTCAATCGATAGGCCATCGCTTCGGGGTCATATTCGGGGCCGAGATACTGCATCCCCGGCATCGTCGGCAGCACGCGGCGTTCGATGTCGCGCAGCGAATGGACATTGCCCGCGCGCAAATCGCGGCGAGCCTCGTTTTGCTCGTCATGCTGCGGCCGCCCATCGGCATGGGCCACCGGCACGATGGCCAGCGCCGCAAGCGCGCCCAAAAGGATCAGTCGAATCCGCTTCATCTCGTGCCCCCGCTAGCACGCAGGCATTGAACGCATGGTGAATAGCGACGCAAGGCTATTCGCGATTTCCCAGATGCATCGCGATTTGCAAAAAACCGGTTCCCACTTTTTTGCGCGATGCTCGTTTTTTGTGGTCGCATCGCGATTTGCAAAAAACCGGTTCCCACTTTTTTGCGCGATGCTCTATGCGCGCCCCTATATGGCAATCGCACCGATCCTCAGCTGGGAAGGCCTCGGCCTGCTCCAGGGCAATGGCTGGCTATTCCAGGACATTGATCTATCCATCGCCCCGCGCGACCGGCTCGCGCTGATCGGGCGCAACGGCGCGGGCAAGACCACGCTGATGAAGCTGATCGGCGGTCTGGTCGAGGCCGATCGCGGCAAGCGCTCGGTTCAGCCCGGCACGCGCATCGTCACGCTGGAACAGGATCCGTTCTTTACCGGCTATGACACGCTGATGGATTTCGCGCTGCACGGCGCCGATGCGCCCGCGCGCCACGATGTCGAGGCGATTGCCGATCAATTGGGCATCGATCTGTCGCGCCAGGCCGAAAGCGCGTCGGGCGGCGAACGCCGCCGCGCCTCGCTCGCCCGCGCGCTGGCGAGCGAGCCCGACTTGCTCCTGCTCGACGAACCGACCAACCATCTTGATCTCGCGGCGATCGAATGGCTCGAAGCCTGGCTCCAGCGCTATAACGGCGCCTTCGTCGTGATCAGCCACGACCGGACTTTTCTCGAACGGCTGACCCGCGCAACGCTGTGGCTCGATCGGGGCAGCCTGCGCCGCAAGGACATCGGCTTTGGCGGCTATGAGGCGTGGATGGAAGCGGTCTATGCCGAAGAGGCCCGCGCCGCCGACAAGCTCGATGCCAAGCTCAAGCTCGAAGCGCACTGGCTGCAGCGCGGGGTGACCGCGCGGCGCAAGCGCAATCAGGGCCGCCTTGCCAAGCTGGGCGAAATGCGCGCGCAGCGTGCCGCCATGCTCACCCCGCAGGGCGCCGCCAAACTGGCGCTGGCAACCGATGACGCCAAAAGCAAGGCGGTGATCGTCGCCGACCATGTCACCAAGCGCTTCGGCGGCGACGGGCCCGAGGGCCGCACGATCATCAAGGATTTCAGCCTGCGCATCACGCGCGGCGACCGCATCGGCGTCGTCGGGTCAAACGGCGCGGGCAAGACCACATTGCTGAAGCTCTTGACCGGCGAACTGGCGCCCGACAGCGGCACGATCACGCTCGCCAAAACGCTCGAAGGCGTGATGATCGATCAACAGCGCAGCCTGATGGCGCCCGACAAGCGCATTCGCGATGTCCTGGCCGAAGGCGGCGACTGGATCGACGTGCGCGGCGTGCGCAAGCATATTCAGGGCTATCTCAAGGATTTCCTGTTCGATCCCGGCCTGGTCGAGGCACGCGTCGGCACCTTGTCGGGCGGCGAACGCTCGCGACTTTTGCTGGCGCGCGAATTTGCGCGCAAATCGAACCTGCTCGTGCTCGACGAGCCGACCAACGATCTCGATCTCGAAACGCTCGACTTGCTGCAGGAAGTGATCGCCGATTACGACGGCACCGTGCTGATCGTCAGCCACGACCGCGACTTTCTCGACCGCACCGTCACGATCACGCTGGGGCTCGATGGATCGGGCCGGGTCGACGTTGTCGCGGGCGGCTATGCCGACTGGGACCGCTTGCGCCGCGAACGTCAGCAGGGGCGCCCCGTGGCCAGAGCCCCCGCCCAAACGACCGCCGCGCCGCCTCCCCCGCCCCCGCGCAAGGCCAAGCTGTCGTACAAGGATCAGCGCGATTACGACTTGCTGCCCGCCCGAATCGAGGAAATCGACGCGGCTCTTGCCAAAGGCGAGGCGGATCTGGCCGATCCCGCACTCTATACCCGCGATCCCGAACGCTTTGCCCGGATCACCGCAGCGCTCGATAAACTGCGCGCCGAAAAGGAAGCGGCGGAACTGCGCTGGCTCGAACTGGCCGAACTGGTCGAAGGATAGCAGATTTACCCTGGCGATAACGCGGACAGGCGGTCAAACAAAAAGGGACTGCACCGCACTCTTGCTAGATTGTCCATATTATAGGACTATTTGCAATGCGAGCCGCGCCGCCAGCTGAGAGTAAAAGATGATCAACCGCATCCGCGACATTCGTCGGCAACAGGGACTCACTCTTGCCGAAGTGGCCGCCCGTTGCCACCCACCGACGACCGCTCAGACGATCGGCCGACTGGAGACGGGTATGCGCTCGCTGTCGCTGACCTGGATGAACCGCATCGCCGAAGCGCTTGAGGTCGATCCGCAAATGCTGGTCAAGGCCGAAAGCGGCATCGCCCCGATGTTGATCGCGCGGTTGGGCATCAATGGCGCCGAAGCCGTGGCGCGCCCGGTCGAAGCGATCTTTCCGATCGTGCCCGGCGGCGAAGCGACGCTGGTCGTCGTCTCGGTCGAGGCCAGCGCAGGCGAATATCGCACCGGCGACCAGATCTGGCTGCGCCAGGTCGAACCCGACGAGTTCCCCCGCGCGCTCAATCGCGATGTGCTCGCCCCGCGCCCCGGAGGCCGCTTTGCCTTTGGCCGGATGATCGACCGCGACGGCGAACGCATCGCCATTCTTCCACCCGGCATCGGTCAGCGGCAAGTGGTCATCGACCGGCCGCATTGGCTGGGCGTTGCCGAAATGCTGGTGCGCCGGCTCTGACCAGATTGCGCCTCCTTTCGCTTTCGACTCTCTACCCGGCGCCGACGCGTCCGGGCTGGGGGCGTTTTGTCCAGACTCAGCTGGAAACCATGGCGCGCCGGGGCGACTGGGATGTCACGGTGATCAATCCGATCGGCCTGCCCCCGCTCTTGCCGCTCAAGCGCTATGCGGCCTTGCGCACGACGCCTGCCGTCGAGGCGCCCGCCCTCGAAACAGGCGGCGCGATCACGGTCCATCATCCGCGCTTTGCATTGATCCCCGGCCTGTCGGGACGTTTCAACCCCGCGCTGATCACGCGCGCCGTGCTGCCGCTGGCGCGCCGTCTCCATGCCGAACGGCCCTTCGACCTCATCGATGCGCAATTTTTCTATCCCGATGGCCCCGCCGCTGCGCGCATTGCACGCGAACTGGGCTTGCCGCTGGCGATCAAGGCGCGCGGCGGCGATATCCTCTATTGGGGCACATTGCCCGCCTGTCTGGCGCAGATCCGCGCCGCCGCAGAGCAGGCGCGCGCGCTGTTGACCGTCTCACAGGCGCTCGGCCGCGACATGGCCGCGCTCGGCCTGCCCGAAGAGCGCATTCGGGTCCATTACACCGGGCTCGATCATGCCCGGTTCTGGCCACGTCCGCGCGACGAGGCGCGCGCGCAGCTCGCGGCCCGGTTCCCTGCGCTGGCGCTTCCCGCAAACGCGCGGATCATCGCCAGCGTCGGCTCGCTCATTGCCATCAAGGGGCAGGCGCTGTCGATTGCCGCGCTGGCCGAGCTGCCCGATGATGTCGTGCTGGTCCTGGTCGGCGCCGGTCCCGATGAGGCGGCGCTGCACCGACAGGCGGCAAGTGCGGGCCTTGGCCAACGCGTGATATTTACCGGCAATCTCGGTCACGATGATCTGCCGCTGCTGCTGAGCGCGGCCGAGGCGATGGTGCTGCCTTCGGAGCGCGAGGGGCTCGCCAATGCCTGGATCGAGGCGCTCGCTTGCGGCGCGCCGATCGTCATTTCCGATGTCGGCGGCGCACGCGAACTGGTCGACAGCCCCGACGCGGGCCGGATCGTCGCGCGCGAGCCCAAGGCGATTGCCGCAGCCTTGCGCGAGGTTCTCGCCGCGCGCATGCCCCAAAGCGAAGTGGCCGCCACCGTCGCCCGCTTCAGCTGGGACGCGAACGCCGCTGCGCTCAGCGCGATCTATACCGGGATCGTTCGATAAACGCCTCCCCGCAAGCGGGGAGGCGTTCGCATTACGCGCGCTTGGCCGCCGGCACATCGCCCGAGGCATCGCCCGGCACAAAGCTCTTTGACGAGACCTTGAGCCAGATCAGGATCGGCGCGGCCATATAGATCGAGCTGTACGTTCCGACGAAAATCCCCAGCGTGATCGCAGCGGTAAAGCCGAAAATCACCTGCGGGCCGAGCAGCAGCAACGCAACCAGCGTGATCAACATCGACAGCGACGTCACGATCGTGCGCGCCAAAGTTTCGTTGACCGACAGATCGAGCAGCTCCGGAATCGGCATCTTGCGATACTTTTTCAGGTTTTCGCGGATGCGGTCATAGACGACGATCGTGTCGTTGAGCGAATAGCCGATCAGAGTCAGCAGCGCGGCAACGATATTGAGGTCGAATTCGAGCTGCGTCAGTGCAAACATCCCGAGCGTCAACGAAACGTCATGCACGAGACTGAGCAGAGCGCCGATCCCGAACTGCCATTCGAAGCGCAGCCAGATATAGCCCGCGACAAACAGGGCGGCGAGCCCGAGCGCGCGGAACGCATCCCAGCCGAGCTCTTTCGACACTTTGCCCGAAACCGAATCGACCCCGTCGATCCGCGCATCGGCATGCGCCTGCTTGACCGCCGTGGTGATCGTGCGCGCCATCTTGTCCGACAGCGTCGAATCATGCTCCGCGCCCGCGGGCAGCTTCATGCGGATCGAGATTTCGTTGGGTTTGCCAAAGCGCTGGATCTCGGGCTCGCCATAGCCGAGCCGGGTCACTTCGTCGCGCAGCACGCCGACCGGGGCCTCGGCGCTGCGCTCAAACGTCACGCGGATCATCTGGCCGCCGATGAAATCGACGCCGAGATTGAGCCCCCTGGTCAGCACCAGTCCCCACGATGCCGCCACCAGCAGCATGCTGATGACATAAAACGGCACGCGCCATTTGAGGAAATGGATGTTGGTATGGTCGGGAACGAGCTTGAGGAGTTTCATGTCTCTTCGCCTCCTCTTACAGGTTCAGATCGGCCGGGCGGGCGCGGCGCAACCATTGCGACACCCACATCCGGGTCATGACGACAGCGGTAAACACCGAGGTCGCGATGCCGATGATCAGCACCACGGCAAAGCCCTTCACCGGCCCCGAGCCAAAGGCGAACATCAAGGTCGCCGCGATGATATTGGTGATATTGGCGTCAAAGATCGCGTGTGACGCTTCCTTGTAGCCCATTTCCACGGCCTGAACGACGCGCCGACCGCGATGGCGTTCTTCGCGGATGCGTTCGTAAATCAACACGTTGGCATCGACCGCCGCGCCGATCGTCAGCACGAAGCCGGCGATCCCGGGAAGCGTCAGCGTGGTCCCGACGACGCCCATGATTCCCAGGATCATGAACATGTTGAGCACCAGGGCGGCGCAGGCATAGACGCCGAAGCGACCGTAGGTGACCAGAATGAAGACCGCCAGCGCAAGCGTGCCGACGCCCATCGCGATCATCCCCTTGCGGATCGAATCCGCGCCGAGATCGGGCCCGACCGTGCGTTCCTCGACCACTTTGAGATCGACCGGCAAGGCACCCGAACGCAGCGAGATCGCCAGTTGGCTGGCGCTGTCGACGGTGAAATTGCCCGAAATGACCGCGCTGCCGCCCAGGATCGCCTCGTTGATCACCGGCGAGGACAAGACCTTGCCGTCGAGAATGATCGCAAAAGGCTTGCCCACATTGGCCGACGTCAGCTTGGCAAAGCGGGCGCCGCCATCGCTGTTGAAGGTGATCGTGACCGTCGCCGCATTGGTCTGCGGGTTGTTCGACAATTGTGCATTGGTCAACTGATCGCCGCGAATCCCGCCAAGCCGCTTGACCGCGATCTTGGGCGCGACACCGCCTTTGCCTTCGGCATAAGGCACGATTTCATCGCCCGGAGGGGCAATGCCCTGCGCCACATCGGCAGGCGATGCGGACTGGTCGACCAGCTTGAATTCAAGCTTTGCGGTCTGGCCAAGCAGGTTCTTGAGCGCTTGCGGATCCTGCAGACCGGGCACCTGCACGACGATGCGGTTGGCGCCCGAACGGATGATCGTCGGCTCTTTGGTGCCCAGCGCGTCGATCCGCTTGCGCACGACTTCGACCGCCGTGTCCATCGCCTGCGTCACCGCCTGATCGATACCTTCCTGCGTCGGCGCGAGCACGAAGCGATTGCCGTCGACAACGTTGATCGTCCAGTCGCGCTTTCCGGTCAGCCCGGCGCCATTGGTCAGCGGCAGGACCGCTTCGCGCACCGCGTCAATCTTGGTCGGATCGTCGACCAGGAAATTGAGCGAGCCGTTGTTGTTGGAAATGTCGCTGATGCGGACCGGCTGAGCCATCATGCGCAGCTTGTTGCGCACCGATTCTTCCATCGCCTCGATCCGTTGGGTGCGGACCTGGGTCGGATCGGCCTCAAGCAGGATATGGCTGCCGCCGGCAAGGTCGAGCCCAAGATTGACTTTGGGTTCGGGAAGTCCGGCGGGCCAGCGCAATCCGGCCATACCGGCGACCGTCGGCAGCGCCGACAGCGCGCAGACCAGCGCCAGAGCCCAGATCAGGATTACTTTCCAACGCGGAAAATCGAGCATCGTTTACGTACCTGTCTCTCGAAAGTCCGGTCAGTCGTTCGCCACGACGGTGCCGCCCGGCGGAACGATCTCGCCGATCGTCGACTTCACCGCGCGAACCTTCACGCCTTGCGCAATTTCCAGATCGACGGTGGTTTCATCGACCTTGATCACTTTGGCGATAAGGCCGCCTGCGGTCACCACCTGATCGCCCTTTTTCATGGTCGCGATCTTCTGCTGCAGATCCTTCTGCCGCTTCATCTGCGGGCGCAGGATCAGGAAATAGAAGATCACCGCCATCGCCACCAGCGGCAGGAACTGGATATAGGCTGGCGGATCGCCGGCGGTCTGGGCAGCGGCCTGGTCGAGGATGGAAAGCAAGGCGGGTCCGTTCATGACTGGATTATGGGAAGCTCAGGTGCGAATCAAAACCCCGGACGCACGAAAACATGTCCTGTTTCCATGCCCCCGGACTTGGGAAGCGCGACTAGCAGCTTGGCCGCGCCATGGCAAACCGAAGCGCGAACCCGCCACGCGCACCCCGATTATCCGGGCAATATGAAAATAGTCGCCCCAACCCGCTTGCCATCCTCCGACACCCTCCTTATAGGCGCGTCCTCCGGTCGGGACGTAGCGCAGCCTGGTAGCGCATCACACTGGGGGTGTGGGGGTCGGAGGTTCGAATCCTCTCGTCCCGACCAATTATTTCATGAAATTGCCTTGAAGGCCGGGATGCGCAACCGCTCCCGGCTTTCGGCGTTTATAGATGGCGCGTGAAACAGACGCAGTTCGTTTCGGGCGCCATGCGCGCGCAGGCAGGAGCGGAACCTGCATTTCACGCAATGAATCGCGTGCGTCTTGATGCTGGACCTCTGCGCGCGCGCTATTTATCCGCGCACGGTAAACAATTCGCGCGCCGACGATGCCGCACCAATCGCCGCCGCTCGGTAAAAAAGACCGCGCTTCCCAAATAGTCGCAACTTGTCGCGGTGACCTTCCGCAAAGGCGAGCGCGGGTCTATTTTGTACCGCAGCGGGGGCGTTATCCGGGAGAATGATCATCATGACAAAGCGGTTTATCCTGCGCGCGGGTCTGGTCGGACTTGCGTTGGCGGCGGCGCCGGCGGCCTTTGCACAAGCTGCGCCCGATCAGAGCGCGCCGGAACAGAGCGGCGAACACCGTCATGGCGGCGGCGGGCAGCGTGGATTTGACGCGATGGACACCAACCACGACGGTTTCATCACGCTCGATGAGTGGAAAGCCGCCGGTCGGCGCGAAGAGCGTTTCGCGGAAATCGACGCCGATCATGACGGCAAGATCACGCGCGAGGAATTGCGCGCCTTCATGGAAAAGATGCGCGCCGAGCACCAGCGCAATGGCGGCGGCGGCAACTGGGGCGGTGGGCAGACCGACGGCCATTGACGCGCGCTATTGATCCAGCCAGAGGCCCGGCGCTTGTGCGCCGGGCCTTTTGCGTTTGCAGCTTGCAATGGGTCGCAAAATCTCCGAACATTATAACAGATGTTATAAATGCGGCGCCGTGGGGAGATGAGCCCTCGCGGACGGACCCCAAGGAGAGGATCGATGGCAGACGCAAATCCCGGCGGTTTTCCGCACGAGCCGGACTATATCGGGCTCAACACTCCGCAGCGCGCGGACTATGCGGTCGGTGATCTGGTCGTAACCGGCACGATCCCCGACGATGTGTCGGGGACGTTCTTTCGCGCCGTGCCCGATCCGGCGTTTCCCCCGTTTGTCAGCGATGCAGGCGCGATCCTGTCGGCGGACGGGATGATTTCGGCGATCCGTTTTGCCGGGGGCAAAGTTTCGACCGCGATCCGCTATGTCGGCACCGCGCGCCATCTTGCCGAACAGGCCGCCGGGCGTGCGCTGTTCGGCAAATATCGCAATCCCTTTACCGATCGACCCGAAGCAAAGGGCATCGACCGCACCGTCGCCAATACCACCCCGGTCTGGCACGCCGGGCGGCTGTTGATGACCAAGGAGGACGGGCGGCCCTATCGCGTCGATCCGGTTACGCTCGAAACGCTGGGCCGATACGATTTCGACGGCGCGCTGCGCTCCGAAACGATGACCGCGCATGTCCGCATCGATCCCGAAACCGGCGAATTGTTTGCCTTTGGCTATGAAGCGGCGGGGCTGGCCAGCACGACGATTTCCTATTTCATCGTCGATCGCACCGGCAAACTGGTGCGCGAACAGTGGTTCGAGGCGCCCTATTGCGCGATGATGCACGATTTCGCGATCACGCAAAATTACGCACTGTTTCCGATCTATCCGACGACCGCCGATCTCGACCGGTTGAAAGCGGGCGGCGATCATTGGGTGCACCATCAAGATCTCGACAGTTGGCTGGGCGTCATGCCCCGCTATGGCGACGTGTCGGACATGCGCTGGTTTCGCGGCCCCAAAGGCGTTTCGTGCTATCACATGATGAACGCCTTTGAGGACGAGGCGGGGTGCATTCATTTCGACCAGTGCCTGTCGGATTCGAATGCCTTTCCCTTTATCCGCGAAGCTTCGGGAATCGCGATGGCGCAAGGCGATCTCAACGGGCGGCTGGCGCGCTGGACCATCGATCCCAAAGGCCCCGGCGATACCATCAGCGAGACGGTGATCGGCCCGCCGGGCGATTTTCCGGTGATCCCCGCCGATCGTCAGGGGCGACAACAAAGCCATGGCTGGATGTTGACGATGAACCCCGAACGGCGCGGCCCCCCGGTGTCCGGCGGGCCGGTCGGGGCGATGTTCGACATGCTGCTGCGGCTCGATTTCACCGGGGCACCGCCGCAAGCGCTGGCCTTGCCGATGGGCAGTTGCTTCAACGAGCCGGTCCATGTGCCTTCGAGAACGCCGGGGCATCAGGGGTGGCTGCTGAGCGTGGTCGACCATCAGACCGGGCCCGACAGCTTTACCCACGAATGCTGGATCATCGATGCCGGCGATCCGGGCGCCGGGCCGGTTGCGCGCGTGGCCATGCCGCATCGGTTGCGCCCGCAAGTCCATGGCTGGTGGGCAGCATGACGATGGAGCGGATCGCGATCACCGGCGCATCGGGGCATTATGGGCGGATCGTCATCGACGCGCTGATTGCTGCCGAGCGGGCGCAAGACCTGATCCTGATGACGCGCAATCCCGACAAGCTGACCGACTATGCCGCGGCGGGCTGCACCGTGCGGCAGGGCGATTATGACCGGCCCGAGACTTTGCACGAGGCCTTCGCGGGCGCGGATCGCCTGCTGCTGATTTCGGGTACGCGCGTCGGCGCGCGCGTGGTGCAGCATCGCGCGGCGATCGATGCGGCGCGCGCGGCGGGGGTCCGCCATCTCGTCTATACCAGCTTCATCGGCATCGACGATCCGGCCAACCCCGCCGAAGTGCGCCACGATCACAGCGAAACCGAGCGCCTGATCAAGGCCAGCGGGCTGGACTGGACGATGCTGCGCGATGCGCATTACGCCGACGCGATGATCGTCATGGCCGGGCCCGGCGTCATGGCCAGCGGGCAATGGATCAGCAATGCGGGCGACGGGCGCGAAGCCATGGTCTGGCGCGAGGATTGCGCGCTGTGCGCCGCTGCCGTGCTGACCGGCGAAGGCCATGGCGGGCAGAGCTATGACATCACCGGGCCGGAACTGCAGACCTTTGGCGAAGTCGCTGCGATCATGGCGGACGTGACCGGCGTGCCGCTGCGTTACACCGCGATCGACGATGCCGCGCAATATGCGATATTCGATGCGATGGGCATTCCGCGCCGCCCGGTCGATGATCACTATGTCGGCGCCATTCCGTGGAACAGCGACGACATGGTGACATTTGGCCGGGCGATCCGCGAGGGCTATCTGGCGATCCGCAGCCAGGATGTCGCGCGCCTGCTCGGGCGCCCGCCCCGCAGCACGCGCGCCATGATCGAAGCCCATGCCGCGATGCTGCGCGCGGCGGCTCACGACAGGCCATAGGTCAGGTCAGGTCAGGTCAGGTCAGGTCAGGTCAGGGCATAATACCGCACGCAATTGCCGTCGGGCTTGCGCTCGCCCACGCCGACGAAAACATGGCGCGTCATCCAGTCGTGGCGCCCCTTTGGCGTTTCGAACGTCGGCTGCGCGCGCAAGTAATAGTCTTCGTGCGCGACCGGCGCCCCGCCCTCGAACGCCCAGGCGCGCAGCCGCGCCATCGCATCGGGCGCGCGGCCCCACAGGAAACCCCGGTTCTGCATATAGATCACTGTGCCGTCATCGACTTCGAGCAGATAGCGCGCGTCAAACACGGCGGTATCGTCGGCGCGAAAATGGGCATAGTCGCCGCCCGAATTGGGAATGGCGCGGCCGCGAAACCCTTTCCCGTCGAGCCCCGGCCCTTCGAAATGCCCCGCATCGACCAGTACCGCCGAGCGAAACCCGCCGTCGTGGACATCGGGAATGGCAAAGACCCGTGTAAACATCAGCCGACATTCGAAGATGAATTCGAGGCGCGGGGTATCGAGCGTGGAATAAGTCATGCAGCGACGAATCCTCTACAGCTTCAGGTCAAGGGAAAAGCTTCAGGTCAAGGGAAAATCCAGGCTCCCCGCGCGCTCGGCAAAGCGCCAGCCGCCCTCTGTCAGCAACAGACGGTCGTGATAGCTGCCCACCAGCGGCGGCGCGGCGGGGGCGTTGAACAGCAGGATCTGGCTGGTCGCGGTTGCCGTATCGCCCGTCACCGTCACCCGGATATTGGCGACGATATGGCGCGCGACCCGCGGCGGACGGCTGCGAAACGCGGCGAGGATCGCCTCCCGCCCGGCGATGAACACGTCGGGCGCGGTCGGTCGGCTCATCCGTCCATCGGGCAGGTACAGCGCCGCGAGCGCATCCCAGTCGCCCGCATCGTTGCGCGCGGCATAGTCGATGATCAGCCGCTCGATCGCCCGTTCGGCCATGAGCACAGCAAACGCCTGCTCGGTATGCCGATTCATGGTTTTCCGCCCTGCAAACATCGCCCGTTGCACGCCCCTCCCCAACCCTTCCCCGCACGGGGAGGGGCTTTTGCGTTCAATCCTTGAAACCCTCGCGCGCGCGGCTGTTGTCGATGGCGATCGGCTTGCCGGTTACCGGGTGCGGATAGGGAAACGGCACGATGTCGGTCGCAGGCCACAGGCGCGGCGTCGGCTCGACAAAGGCGTCGGGGCCGAGCGGATCTTCGGGGTAAAGCGTCTTGGTAAAGGGGATATAGTCGATCGGCGTCTTTGCCCAGCCATCGGCGAACGTGCCGTGCCAGAACGGGAAATAGCCGAGACGGGCGATTTTCCACACGCCGTCTTCGCGCACATAGCGGTTGTCATAGATCCCGCCTTCCCACCAGGCGCGCTGAGCCCCTTCGGCGCTTTCATGCAGGCCCGCCTGCATCATCGAGCGCCCGCGCACGGTGGCCGTCCGGCGGTCGGGGGCGACATCGATGACCATCTGCAATTGCGGATGATCGAGCAGCCAGCCATAGCGCGGGCCATTGTGCCCCTGGGTAAACGTGCCCTGAAACCGCTCGATATAGAGCCGCCGCACCCCGGCCTTGCCGCGATAGATGCCGCCGAGGAACCAGACTTCGCCCTCGTCGGAAAACAGGTCGACGACTTCGTTGTATTGCGATTTGTCGATGAAATAGCCGTAAGTGTATTGCACCTTGCGGATCTGTTCGATGTCCTGCTGGATCGCCAGCTCATGTTCGAGCCGCGCGATCCGCGCCTCGAGCGCGGTCACGTCCGTCATTGGCATCCCCTTTTTGGCCCATTTGTTTTGGCAGGGCTCGATAACCATACCATTTGTTATTATTAGAGCCTATGCCGTCTTGCCCTGCAAGGCAAGACGGCACGTCATTCAGGCCTGTTTTGTCCGCCAACTCGGCGCATAGCTGGTGCGCGCGACTTCGGAATAGGGCACCGGCGCGACGACGCCGCGAATGGTGATCTGGCGGTGCTTTTCGACCGTCGGCTTTGACGTGCCGCCATCGGGCTCGCCCCAGACGAGATCGATCTCGGTGCCCGGCTCGGCATAGTCGGGATCGACCATGGCAAGCGTGATCATCTTGCCGTAATTGGTGGTATAGCCGATCCAGGTCGACAGCCCGACGAGCTTGCCGTTCTGCTCCACCCGGTCGAACTGGTGCATCGAATAGACCGCGCTGGGGAATTCCATGTACTTGGGGCGCAAGCCGTCGTTGCCAAACTGCGCAAAGATCGCTTCGGTCACGGCTTCGTCATCGAGCGCCAGCGTGACTTTCCTGCGATGCGGCCCGGCGGCGATCTTTTCCAGCGCCTCGCGACCGATGAAATCGTGGTCAAACTTGACGAAGGCGCCGTAGCCGAGATCCCACGGCGTGGTGTAATAGCCTTCGACGCTATCGGGCACATAGCTGCCGCCGACCGAACAGCGCGATTCATACTGGTCGTCCGACAGCCATTCGCGATAGGGGCGATTGAGCTCGCCGGTATAGATCCCCGGCAGCGGCGAGGGAATCCACCCCGATTCGAGCGTATTGGACGAATAGGTCCGCCCGCCGACGAGCTTGAGCCCGTGCTTTGCCCCGGCTGCGACGAGCGCGGCATGGATCGCATCATGATCCTCAAACGGGCCCATCAATTCATAGCCCGGTTGCCCGGCCATGCCGTGACGCAGCGCATGGACCTTTTTGCCCGCGATCTCGATCCACGTCATGTGAAAGAACTTGAGGTCGGGCGCGGGCGCACCCAGCGCATCGGTCAATACCGCCGCCGCATTGGGGCCTTGCAACTGAAAGCGGAAATGGCGGCGGTTTTCCTTGTCGGGCCGCGCTGCCGTGCGCTCGTCATAGGTGAGCGTCACATCCTTGCGCCCTTCCCCATGGAACAGCACCCAGTTGAGCGTGGGCGCGCGTCCGACAAGATTGAACTTTTCGGGCGCGAGATAGAACAGGATGACATCGCCGATGACATGGCCATACGGCGTGACCGGCACATATTGCTTGGCGCGATCGGGGATGAAACCCTTGAAACTGTTGATACCCAGGCCAAGCAGAAAATCGAACGCGCCGGGCCCTTCGACCATCAGTTCGGCCATGTGATAGCTCTGGTTGAACAGGACGCAGGTTTCGTTCCACGCGCGCTGTTCGTCACGCCAATTGGTATATTCGGCCGGAACGCCGGGATAGGCATTGGGCCCGACTTGCTGATTGCGCAGCCAGGTGACGGTGTCGACCTGATTGTCGGCAAGGATTGATTCGAGATTGGTGGTCATGGTCGGTTCTCTCCCGTTTCCCGATGCGCCGCGCCGGTTTGGCGCTTGCGCTTGATCGCATATTTGTTAGCAATACATACAAATTGCAAGCGTCAAAATCGCGGTTCTGTGCGGCGGGCCGATCCCGCAACGGTGCGCCGGGCGCCGTGTTTGCGCGCGTGCCCCTCTTGTCAGCGGCGCCGGGCTGTGTCTTAGCTTTTGCCCCATGACCAAACCGTCGTTGCCACACGAAGCGCCCCAACCTGCCGATCTTCTGGTTCGCCTGCTCAAGCTCGGCAGCTTTATTTCCGGCCCGATGCGCGACGGAGTCTGCGAGCCCGCAGAGATCAACGCGACAGAGTTGCGCGTGATCATGGCGCTGGCCGGCGAAGGCGACCTGGCGGGCCACGATCTGGTCGAAATCACCGGGCTGCCGCCGATGAATGTCAGCCGCGCCATCGCCAGCCTGCGCGATCGCGGCTGGATCGAGGATATCGTCGATCCCGACAACCGGCGGCGACGGCCCGTGCGGCTGAGCGCCTCGGGACATGACGCCTATGCCCGCACTTTGCCCTATGTCGATGTCGTGGCCGAGGCCGTGATCGGCACATTGACCTTGCGCCAGCGCCAGCAGCTTGCCGCCCTGACCGACAAGGTCAACGCGCAACTGATCACCTGGATCCGCGATCACCACGTCGGGGTAAAGCTCCACACGCCCGACTGACCGCTGCGGGAGCCCGGCCAGGCCGAACTCCCGCCGACAATCAGATCCGCGTGCCGCCGCGCGCCTGGACCTTGTCTTCGGTATTCACTTCGAAATCGCGCGCATCATGGCGTTCGCGCAGGCATGCCGCAGGATCGCCAAAACCGCGATTGACCATGCGCCCGCGCTGCACCGCCGGACGCGCGCCGACCAGATCGACCCAGCGGCGGATGTTGGCATATTCATGCACCGACAGAAATTCCTGCGCGCTGTAGGCATCGCCGACCATGTTGCCGTACCAGGTGAAATTGGCGATGTCGGCAATGGTATAATCATCGCCCGCAACATATTCGCATTTGCCCAGCTGCGTATCGAGGACATGGAGCAGCCGCTTGGTTTCCATGGCAAAGCGGTTGATCGCATATTCGATCTTGATCGGCGCATAAGCATAGAAATGGCCAAACCCGCCGCCGAGATAGGGTGCGCTGCCCATCTGCCACATCAGCCAGTTCATCACTTCGGCACGCTTGTGCACTTCGGCCGGCAGAAATTCGCCGAACTTTTCCGCCAGGTAAAACACGATCGAGCCGGATTCGAACACGCGCACCGGCGGATCGATCGAACGGTCGAGCATGGCCGGAATCTTGGAATTGGGATTGATCGCGACGAACCCGCTGGAAAACTGATCGCCCTCCCCGATATTGATCAACCAGGCATCGTATTCCGCGCCCGAATGCCCCTTTTCGAGCAATTCCTCGAGCATGATCGTCGCTTTGACGCCATTGGGCGTGCCCAGCGAATAGAGTTGCAGGGGGTGCTTGCCGACCGGCAAGTCCTTGTCATGCGTCGCGCCGGAAATCGGGCGGTTGATAGCGGCAAAAGCCCCGCCGGACGGTTTGTCCCAGGTCCACACGGCGGGCGGGACGTAACCCGCAGGCAGGTTGTCGGCTGGATCACCACTGGCCATGATCGTATCCTTGAGTTTTGAGGAAATGGTTTTTCTTCAGATGGTTTGACACACGCGCATTACAAGTCGGCCATCGCCATATCGATGTCGTGGCCATCGGTGCGCCGCGCCGGAAGGCCGATGAACAGCATCAGCGCGACCAGCGATCCGCTCGCCATGATCACCGCGACAAGGCTGAGCGGCAAGCCATGCGCAAACAGCGCGCCCGACAGGATCGGCGCCAACGCCGCGCCCGCACGCCCGACCGTCAGCGCAAAACCGGTGCCGGTCGCCTTGATTTCGGGCGGATAGAGGCTGGCAAACACGGCATAGAACCCGACAATCGTCGCATTGGTCACGGCTGCAATCAACGCGACCGCGACAATCCATGCCGAAAGGCTCGGCTGCCCCAGGCCGAATGCCGAAACCATCACGAAGGACAGCGCAAGCCCGGCGAGAGTCGCCCGCCTCGTGCCGAACCGGTGCATCAACCAGCCGAACGTGCCGCCGCCGATCGCCCCGCCAAGATTGGCAAACGCCAGCGCCCGCGCACCTTCGGCACGCGAATAGTGCAGCCCGGCAAATTGCGGGTCGGACAGGATCGCCGGCGCCATTTTCAGCACGAAATAGAACGCCATGGCATGCGCCGCATAAGCAAACGCGACCAGCAGCGTGACGCGGCGATGCGCGGGAGCAAACAGCGCGCCGAGCCCTGCACGCGGCGCCCCGGCAGACGGTAGGGGCATGACATCGACCGGCGGGTGGCTAAGCGCAGCCAGCGAACGGTTGATCCGGGCCAGCACATCATGCGGGCGGGCCCGCGCCAGCCACGCGGGCGGTTCGGGCACCAGCATCGCAAACAGCGGGATCAGCGCAAGCGTCATCCCTCCGCCCAGCGCGAACACAATCCGCCAGCCATGCTGCGCCAGCAGGGCCGAAGCGACCAGTCCGCCCAGAAATGCCCCCAGCGGATAGCCGATCACCATCAGCGCCATGGCAAAGCTGCGCCGCGCCGCATTCGACAATTCATGAGTCAGCGCGTTGACCGCCGCCAGCATCCCGCCGATGCCCAGCCCGGTCAGCACGCGCCAGGCCGACAGGATTGGCGCCGAAGACGCCGTCGCCGCGCCGAACATGCCCACGACCATCAGCATCAGGCACGCCAGAATCGCCGGTCGTCGCCCGAAACGATCGGCCATGCCGCCAAGCACGACCGAGCCCACCCCCATGCCGATCAGTTCCATCGACAGCACGATCCCGAGCCCGTCGGGCCCCAGATGCCATTCCGCCTTTATCCCCGGCCCGGCAAACGCGCTCGACAAGACATCAAAGCCATCGAGCGCGTTGAGCAGCACGGTCACGCCGACCGCCAGCCATTGCCGTGCACGCATCGGCGACTCTTCGATCAACGCCGCAGCGTTTGGCTGGCTCATCGACTTACTCTCCCGCTTATTGTTGTTATGGGGGCACAAACTATTCGTGAATTCGAGTCAGCATCTCGATCAGAACCTCGATTTCCTTGTCGGTAAAGCGCGATTTGAGCCAGCGTTCGTGCTCGCGGATCGCGTCTTTGGCCTGCACCAGCGCAGCCCGCCCGCCATCGGTCAGATTGAGCGTCTGTTTGCGGCGGTCGGTCAGCGATGCCCCGCGCACGAGATAGCCGCGATCCTGCAGACGGTTGACAATCGCCATCGTCGTCGCCCGGTCCATGCGCATGCGCTGGGCAAGGTCGGTCTGGGCAATATCGGGATGATCATCGACCAGCCACAGGACCGAAACCTGTTTCTGCGTGAGATCGATATGGCTGAACGTCTCGGTAAAATGGCGATAGGTCGCGCCATGCGCAAGGCGGATGTGAAACCCGACGATCGAGCGGATTTCGCCAATGTCATCGTCGCCCGCGACATGCGGGGTGGTCGGTACAAGTGTCTCTTTTGGTCTTGCCATCCACGATTCCCTGGAGGATTGTCAGTTCTACATACAATAACATTTGAGAGCGATGTCCATGGCCCATTTTCCACAGACACCTGCATTTACCGGATTCAACACGCCTTCGCGGATCGAAGCCGACATCGCCGATCTGGCACATGAAGGCACAATACCGCCCGGTATGTCCGGTGCGTTCTACCGCGTTCAGCCGGATCCGCAATTCCCTCCCCGACTCGGTGACGACATCGCGTTCAACGGCGACGGCATGATCACCCGGTTTCATATCCACGACGGTCAGGTCGATTTCCGCCAGCGCTGGGCCAAGACGCGCAAGTGGCAGCTTGAACATGCGGCAGGCCATGCCTTGTTTGGCGCCTATCGCAATCCCCTGACCGACGCACCCGAAGTTGCAGGCGAGATCCGCTCGACCGCCAACACCAATGCCTTTATCTTTGCCGGCAAGCTCTGGGCGATGAAAGAAGACAGCCCGGCGCTGCTGTTGGACCCGGTCAGCATGGAAACGCTGGGTTTTGAAAAGTTTGGCGGGCGCATGACCGGGCAGACCTTTACCGCGCATCCCAAGATCGATCACGCCAATGGCAACATGGTCGCGATCGGCTATGCCGCCGGCGGTCTGTGCAGCGACGATGTGACCTATATGGAAGTCGCGCCCGACGGCACGCTGATCCGCGAAGTGTGGTTCAAGGCACCCTATTACTGCATGATGCACGATTTCGGGATCACGCAGGATTATCTCGTGCTCCACATCGTGCCCTCGATCGGCAGTTGGGAAAGGCTCGAACAGGGCCTGCCCCATTTCGGCTTCGACACGACCATGCCGGTCTATCTGGGCCTGATCCCCCGCCGCGACGGTGTCACCGATGCCGACATCCGCTGGTTCCGCCGCGACAATTGCTTTGCCAGCCACGTGCTCAACGCCTGGCAAGAGGGCAGCAAAATCCATTTCGTCACTTGCGAGGCACAGAACAACATGTTCCCGTTCTTCCCCGATGTGCATGGCGCCCCGTTCGACCCGCAGGCCGCGATGAGCAAGCCGACCGAATGGGTGGTCGACACGGCCAGCAACGACGACAGCTTTACCGCGATCAACCGCCTGTCCGAAGTGTCCGCCGAATTTCCGCGCATCGACGACCGCTTTGCCGGACGCAAGACGCGCCACGGCTGGTTCCTCGAAATGGACATGACCCGCCCGGTCGAACTGCGCGGCGGCAGCGCCGGGGGCCTGTTGATGAACTGCCTGTTCCACAAGGATTTCGAAACCGGCGCCGAAGCCCATTGGTGGTGCGGCCCGGTCAGCAGCCTGCAAGAGCCATGCTTCGTCCCCCGCGCGACCGACGCGCCCGAAGGCGACGGCTGGATCGTGCAAGTGTGCAACCGCCTCGACGACGCACGCAGCGACCTGCTGATCTTCGACGCGCTCGACATCGCCAAGGGGCCGGTGGCAACCGTGCACATCCCGATCCGCCTGCGCTTTGGTCTGCACGGCAACTGGGCGGATGGCGACGCGATCGGGCTGGTGACATGATCCGAGCCAGGGGGAGCGTCTGCGATCCATGATATCGCCCGTCATTCCAGCGTTCGCGGGAATGACGGGCGATGGCGATTTCTAAACCCGCTCCCCCGCAGCCCTCGCCCGTCCCACGGCGCCCGCCGCATCGCGCTCGGCCCGGCGCCACAGCACCAGCAACAGGAAAACGATCAGCGGCGCCAGCGCGTTGACCGACAAGATGGCAAGGCCAAGATTGCCGTGCGTGCGATCGGCGACCATGCCCACCCAATAAGGCCCGACGCCAAGCCCGAGGATAGTCATCAGCAGGATATACAGCGCCGCCGTTTGCCCGCGCATGCGCGGCAGGACTTGTTCGTAGAGCACCGCATAAAGCGGCGGCAGCCACATCGTCAGGATCAGGCTGTACAGCGTGAAGCGCATGTAGAATGCCGCCGGATCGGGCGCGGTATAGACGGCAAATCCGACAAACGGCGACAGCCCCAGCGCCGCGACGACAAAGCCCACGCGCCCCCCGGCCCCGGCGCGCGCCGCCAGCCAGTCGGACAGCGGCCCCGACAGCATCGGCCCGATCATCCCGATCGCCGCCGACAACAGGCCGAACCGCACCCCGACTTCACCCGCGCCCAGATGATAGGTCTTCATCAAAAATGCCGGGGTAAACCCCATGATCCCGTAATTGATCGTCGTCTGCAGCGACCCCACGATCAGGCACAGCCACAACGCGGGCGAGCCCGTGACCACGGCATGAGTCGCCCGGTCGGACAAGCGCAGCGATTGCAGGAAATTGACCACGACATAGCCGCCGATGCCGACAATCGTCCATTGCAGCGCATGGGGATCGACGCTCAGCCCGGCCAGATGCAGCGGCGGGCGCGGCGACAGCGCGGCACAGACCCGCGCGAGCACGATCATCGCCGCCGCAATCGCCACCAGCGCCGCACCATTGCGCGCGATGACGCCAAAACCGGCCCGCTTGCGCGCCAATGTCCACCACACCCCGATCGGCAGCACCGCGATCAGCACGGCAAAGGCGGCCCGAAACGGCGCGGGATCGGGCGGGCTGACGATCCCGTCGCTCATTCCGCGCACCGGCTCGCGCATCAGCGCCAGCAGGATCGCCAGCGGCACGCCCGGCAGTGCGGCCAGCAGAAACGCGAATTGCCAGCCTTTCAGCCCCAACGGCGCGGCATGTCTCAGGCCGAACGCATGGTCCCAGCCATCCGCCGCCGCCCCGCCGAGCACCGATGACAGCCCCAATCCCGCCGCAAGCAGCGCCGCCATCACCGCCAGCGCCAATCCGCGCCGATGTTTGGGAAAATAGTCGAAAACCAGACTGGTCCCCGCCGGTTGGCCTGCCGCTTCGCCGATCCCGACGCCCAGCCGCGACAACGCGAGCATGGAAAATCCCCCGGCAAACCCGGCGAGCCCGGTCGCCAGCGACCACAGCGCGATACAGATCGCCAGCAACCACCCGCGCCGCCAGCCATCGGCCAGCCGCCCCAACGGCAGCGAAAACACCGCGTAGAACAACGCAAAGACCGTCCCGTAGAGCAGCCCCATTTCGGCATCGCCGATATGCAGGTCGGCCTTGATGCGCGGATTGAGAATCGCCAGGATATTGCGATCGAGCATCGACAGACACTGCATCGCGCCGACCAGCGCGAGACAGATCCACGCCTCGCGCGCCGGACGCCGGGGCAATGTCACAGTTTGAACCAGCGTTCGGCGTTGGTCTGGAAAAACAGCTTCTTTGCTGCGGGGGCGATGTCCATGCCATCCATCGCGCGGACTTCGTCAGCGACGTATTGATAGGGATAATCCATGGCATAGAGCACCCGGTCTTCGCCCATCACCTGCTGACAAAAGCGAACCGCCGGCTCCCACGCCATGCCGCTGCAGGTGACCAGCACGTTGGAGCGGAAATAGTCGGCGATGGTTTTCTTGAGCGGCTTCATCCGGTCATAGCGCTTCGAGCGAACGCCTGCCTGATGCATGAAATCGAGCCGATAGAGCCAATAGGGCAGCGCCTCGCCCATGTGCCCGACCATGATCTGAAGATCGGGATAGCGGTCGAAAATGCCGATGGTGATCAGCCGCAGCAGATGCATCCCCGTCTCGACGCCAAAGCCGAAAATCGCACCGTCGAGCCCGGCTTCGAGCATCGGCCCGATCATGCTGTCGGGCGGCGTCGCGGGATGGATATAGAGCGGCTGGCCCACATCGACCAACGCACGGAAAATCGGATCGAAGAACGGATCGTCGAGATAGCGGCCCTGGGTGTGGCTGTTGATCTGCACCCCCTTGAAGCCAAGCTCGCGCGCGCCGCGCCGGATTTCCACGGCCGACCATTCCGGGTCTTGCGGCGCGACGGCGGTCAATCCGATAAACCGGTCGGGATAGCGCGCGCAGGCCGCCGCCAGATGATCGTTGGCGCGCCGTGCCGCGCCTTTGGCTTCGCCCGGATCGAGCAGCGGCTGCACCCCCGGCGAGGTCAGCGCGAGAATCGCCTTGTCGATGCCGGTCGCGTCCATATCGGCAATGCGCCGCTCGCCCAGATCGAGCAGCCGCTCCAGGATTTGCGTGGCGCGTTCCGACGGCGATTGCCCGTAAAATCCCCATAGCGAGACCATGCCCCGGTCGGCCTGACCATCGCGGATCATCCGCAGGAACACGTCCACCTGTTCGCGTGTGGCAAAGGCTTCCTCGGTGGCGATGCGCAAATACCCCCGGTCGCCGCCGGTCTTCAGATCATGGGACATGACGATCATCCTTCGTGAACGGTTTTCGTAATCAGACAGGCGTGCAGCCCTTCGGGGCCGTCCTCGGCGCCGTGGCCCGACCATTTAACCCCGCCAAACGGGGCATCGGCGCCGGCAATCATCGTGGTATTGAGCCCCAGCATCCCCGCTTCGACTTCGGCGGCGAGCCGCCGCTGGCGCCGCGCATCCTCGGTCCAGGCATAAGCGGCCAGACCATAGGGCAGGCGATTGGCTTCCTCGATCATCGCCGCCTCGCCCGCCATCGGGTTGAGAATGGCGACCGGGCCAAACGGCTCTTCGTTCATGATCGCCGCCGTCACGGGCACCTGTGCCAGCACGGTCGGCGCGAAGAAATAGCCGCGATTGCCGATGCGCTCGCCGCCCGTCAGAACACGCGCGCCATGCGTCCGCGCCTCGCCGACAAGCCGCTCCATCGCCTCGGGCCGCCGCGCATTGGCCATCGGCCCCATCCGGCTTTCCGGATCGAGCCCGTCGCCCACGCGCAAGGCCGCCGCGCGCTCGGCAAAACCACTGGCAAAGCGGTCGAACACGCTCTCTTCGATCAGAAACCGCGTCGGGCTGACGCAGACCTGCCCGGCATTGCGCAGCTTGTGCGGGACCAGCGTATCGAGCGCGCGGTCGAGATCGGCATCGGCGAAGACCAGTACGGGACCATGCCCGCCCAGTTCCATCGTCGTGCGCAGCACGTTGTCGGTGGCCAGCCGCATCAGATGTTTGCCCACCACGGTCGAGCCGGTGAACGACACTTTGCGGATCAGGGGCGATCCCAGCAAATGGCGGCTGACTTCGTCGGGCACGCCGAACACCGCCTGCGCAACATCGCCGGGCAATCCGGCATCGAGCAGCGCCTGAAGCACCGCCAGCGCCGAAGCCGGGGTTTCCTCGGCGGCTTTCAAAATCACCGAACAGCCCGCCGCGATCGGCGCGCCGAGCTTTCGCCCCGGATTGCCGATCGGGAAATTCCATGGCGCAAAGGCTGCGACCGGGCCGACCGGCGCATGGGTGACCGTCGCACGCTGCCCTTCGGGGCGGACAAGCGTGCGACCATAGATCCGCTGACATTCGCCCGCGTAAAACCGGAACAGGCCGACCACCATCAGCACTTCCATCCGTGCCTCGGCCAGTGTCTTGCCCTGTTCGAGCACGGCGGCGCGGGCAATCGCCTCTTGCCGTTCGATCAGCAACCGCGCCGCGCCTTCGAGCACGGCGGCGCGTTCGGGCGCAGTCGACTTGCGCCAGCGGGCAAAGCCGCGCGCGGCGGCATCGAGCGCCCGGTCGAGATCGGCGGGCTCGGCCAGCGGCAGTTGCGCGATAACCTCGCCATTGGCGGGATTGATCACGGCATGGGTGCGCCGCCCCCCGCCGGTGACGCGTTCGCCGGCAATGATCATCGATACCGCAGGATAGTCGTTCATCACTTCGCTCGCTCCAGGGCTTCAAGCCGTTCGATTTCCTGCGCATAGGGGCGCATGGCCAGGACCATCAGCAGTGTCGCCGCCGGCAACAGCGTCCCCGCGCAGAGCACCAGAGTCAGCCACAACCGATGCGGATCGCCGACCACCCGGTCCTGCACCACCCCGACCAGAAAGCTGCCCATCGCGCCAAAAAAGGTAAACATGAACAGATAGATGGCCGTGACTTGCGCGCGCATGGCGGGCGGCACGACGCGCTGCACCGCGGCATTTTGCGGCACTGCCCCGGCAATGCCGAAAGCCACCCCCACGCCCATCAGCGCCAGCGACCATTCCGCGCGCGGCATCATCGGCGACAGGACGGCAGCCACGCTCGTCCCGGCAAAGCAGATCGCCGCCGCGCGGACATTGGCGTCGGCATGGCGCCGCGCCAGCACTTCGACCAGCACCGCCCCCAGCACCAGCCCGACCAGCGACCCCACCAGCACGGCAAACCCCATCGCCGCGCCGATCTGCCCCTCGTTCCAGCCATAGGTGCGGATCAGAAACGGCGTGCGCCAGAATTGCAGCCCGAACACATCGAGCGCCGACAAGGCCAGCGCACCGAACAGCGGCACAAACAGGCGCGGCCGCTCGGCCAGCGCGCGAAACGCCTGCCACCCGAGCATGGCGGCGAGCCCGTCATGCACCCCGCCGCGCTGCAGCTGCGCCGCGCGATCCGGCTCACGCACGGTCAGGAACAACAGACCGACCGCCATCGCCGCCGCGCCGCACCCGATCAGGATCCATTGCCAGCCAAACAGATGCCAGCGCCCGACATGCATTTCCCAGCCCCTGCTCGCCATCACCAGCCGTCCGCCGATAAACGGCCCCAGCGTGGTCCCGCCGATGAAGCCGAATTGCAGCAAGGCAAAGGCCCGCGTCAGGCGGCGCGGCGGAAAGGCATCGGCAAGCAACGAATAGGACGCCGGGGCATGCGCCGACCCGCTGGCGGCAAGAAACACGCGCGAGGCGACAAACTGCCCCAGCCCTTGCGCCACACCGCCCGCCGCAATCACCACACCGACCGCCACCGATCCACCCGCCAGCACCCATTTGCGCGGAAAAATATCGGCCAGCCGCGCCAGCGGAACGCCCACGAAAAAGAACGCAATCACCCCTGCAGGCCCGGCCAGAAACCCCAATTGCGCATCGCTCAGGCCGAAATCATGCTTGATGCGCTCGGCCAGCATGCCGAATGTGACCGAATCAAAAAACGTCACGAATGTCGCCAGCACGATCACCGTCAGCGCCCAGTATCGCGCCGGGGCATCGGAATAGCGATGCGTGCCGCCTGCCATGGCCAATCTCTCTTCCCATGTTCGGGCGACCGTCCCGCCTGTCAGCGTGCGATCATCCCATTTGATAGTGTATGTCTTGCATACAATCGCCGTATGGTGAATAGTCAAAGGCGAAAAAACACAAATCACCTCGCAAAAGGCATGACCCCTCCGTCATGCCCGCAGCATGGGAGCGGGAAATGCAGGATCTGAAGGGGAAAACCGCCTTTATCACGGGCGGCGCGAGCGGCATTGGCCTCGGCATTGCCAAGGCCGTGCTGGGCGCGGGGATGAATGTGGTGATCGCCGACATTCGCGACGATCATCTCGATTCGGCGCGAGCCGATCTGGCCGCCGACGACCGCGTTCTGGCGCTCCGCCTCGATGTCACCGACCGTGCCGCCTATGCCGCCGCCGCCGATGCAGCCGAGGCGCGTTTTGGCCGTATCCACTTGCTCGTCAACAACGCCGGGGTGGCGGTGGTCGGGCCAACCGAGTTTGCCACCCATGCCGACTGGGACTGGGTCATGGGGGTCAATCTGGGCGGCACGATCAACGGCGTGGTCGAAATCCTGCCGCGCATCCTCGCCCATGGCGAAGGTGGGCATATCGTCAACACCGCCTCGATGTCGGCGCTCGTCCCTGTCGGCGGCACGGCGATCTATTCGGCCACCAAGGCGGCCGTCGTCGCCATGGTCGAATGCATGCGCCCCGAACTCGAGCCGCGCGGCGTCATCTGTTCGGCATTCTGCCCCGGCGCGGTCCAATCGAACATTGCCGATGCGGGCAAGACGCGCCCCGCAGCCCTGTCCGATACCGGCTATGCCGCTGCCGACAAGCGGCGCCAGGCCGGAGGACAGTTCTTTCACCTTTACCAGACGAAGGAAGACGTCGGCGCGCGCGTGCTCGAAGGCATTCTGGCCGACGAGCTCTATATCCTGACCCACAGCGAATTTCTCGATGGCGTGCGCGAACGCGGCGAGGCGACCACGGCGGCGGTGCAGACGCAGTTGCCCGAAAACCCGGAATACAAGGCGACTTTCGCCATGCTGTTCCGCAACCCGGCCATCACCGCCGAAATCGACCGCCAGAAGAGCATTCGCGCCACGCAGATCGCAGGAGCCGCCGCATGAAACACTTTGCCGGGCGCACAGCCTTTGTCACGGGCGGGGCCAACGGGGTCGGCATCGGCCTTGTCCGCCAATTGCTCAACGAAGGATGCAAAGTCGCGATCGCCGACATCCGCCGCGATGCGATCGACCGCGCGCTCAAGACGCTGGATAACCGCGAAGTCATGGGCGTCGAACTCGACGTGTCGAGCCGCGCGGGATTTCGCGACGCCGCCGACGAAGTCGAGGCCAGGTTCGGCCCGGTCTCGATTGTGTGCAACAACGCCGGGGTCAACCTGTTTCAGCCGATCGAGGAAAGCAGCTATGACGATTGGGACTGGCTGCTCGGGGTCAATCTGCATGGCGTGATCAACGGGGTGATGACATTTGTCCCGCGCATGGTCGAACGCGTCAAGGCCGGGACACAGGAAGGCGGACACATCGTCAACACCGCCTCGATGGCCGCGTTCCTCGCTGCGGGCACACCGGGGATCTACAACACCACCAAGTTTGCCGTGCGCGGCCTTTCGGAATCGCTGCACTATTCGCTGTTGCAATATGGCATCGGCGTCTCGGTACTGTGTCCGGGCCTGGTCAAAAGCTATATCTATGCCAGCGACGACATCCGGCCCGACTCGCTCAAATCCGGCGCACGCGCGGTCGACAAAAGCGCGGTCGAGCGCCTTGCCGGGGTGCACGAATTCGGCATGGAGCCCGACGTGATCGGCGCACGGGTGATCGAGGCGATGCGCGCCAACCGCCTGCACATTTTCTCCCACCCCGATCACAAGCAAGAGATGCGCACCATTTTCGACGAGATCATCGCCGAATATCAGGACTATCCCAAAGACCCCGGCCACGACCAGCGAGTCGCCTTCGAAGCGATCCGGGCCAAGGCCTTTGCCGAGACCCGCGCAAAGTCACGCGCGGCGGATTTCTGATGGCCTCTCGGCAGGTGCGGGCTCAGCCCCGCCCCTGCCGCCGTTCGTAATCGGCGATCCATTCGACCGTCTTGCGCAGCCCGCCAAACGGATAGAAGTGGAGCCGAACGCGGCCATGCTGCGGCCCGATCCCTGCAGCAAATGCATCAACCAGCTTGTCCGGCCCGGCGCTGCCCAGCAGGTTGGCGACCGAAATACCGTATTTGCGCAAGACACTGGCCGACGCGCCCACGCCGCAACGCGCGGCAAACGACAACAGGCGCTTGATCCCCGCCGGCCCCGGCACGCCAAGCCGTACCGGCGCATCGATGCCGCGACGGCGCAGGTCTGCCAGCCACTCGAGAAAGGCATCGGGGTCAAAGCCGAATTGCGTCACCACCAAGGGCGCCATGCCGCGCGCCTCGATTTCGGCGACCTTGCGCGTCAAGACGTCCCAGCATTGCTCGACGGTCATCTCGGGATGGCCTTCGGGATGGCCGCCGATGCCGATTGCCTTGATCCCGGCGCGCTCGAACGCGCCCGTCGCGATCAGCGCCATCGTGTCGAAATAGGGGCCCTGCGGCTCTGGCGGGTCGCCCGCTACGACAAAGCAGCGGCGCACGCCCGCTTCGCGCACGACCGCGTGAAGATAGCCTTCGAAATCGTCTTCGGACGTGATCCGCCGCGCCGAGAAATGCGGCATCGGTTCGAATCCCAGTTCGCGCACGGTAACCGTTGCGGCGACGCGCGCGGCGGCGTCCTCGCCGGGCAGAAAGGTCACCGCGATCGGCGTTTCGGCAGGGATCAGCGGCGCGGCGTCCTGCAACGACGGCTTGTCCTTTGCCGTCATTTCCAGCGAATACCCGTGAGTCAGGATCGCAGGCGGCTTGTCCCAATTGGGATGGATCTGCACAATAGCCATGGCACCCTCTCGTGCGGCGGCCCCGGCCCGGCGTTTGCGCCGGCACCGGGGCTTGCCCATATCAGCGCCCGGTGCGCCAGCCACCCTGATAGGTTTCGCGAGCGACGCGCGAATAGGGCACGGGGCTGACGATCGCGCGCACTTCGATCTGCTTGTGCGGTTCGACGGTGGTCTTGCGCGTGCCGCCGTTCTCTTCGCCCCAGACCACGCGCAGCTCGGTCCCGAACGGGATTTCCGGGTCGACCGTGGCAAGCGAAAGCCCCTGCTTTTCATTGTAGGAATAGCCGGTGAACATCGACAGGCCGACAGTCTTGCCCCCGGCATCGACCACGCGGTCGTAATTCGACGAGGCATAATTGGCCAAAGGCACATCGAAGAACTTGTACTGTTCGCCATCGGGATTGAACAGCGAAGCCCAGATTTTGGCAAGGTCTTCCGGATTCCAGGCCAGCGTCACCTTTTTGCGCTGCTGCGCCGGATCGACGGCTTCGAGCGCCTCGCGCCCATGGAAATCGTGGTCGAACTTGACGAACGGGCCATAGCCCAGTTCCCACGGATTGAGGTAATAGTCCTCGATCGATTTCGACACGAACGAACCACCGATCGAACCCGTCGCTTCATAGCTGTCGGGCCCCAGCCATTCGCGAAAGCCTTTCAGCTTCTCGCCGGTATAGATCGCGGGCAACGGCGACGGAATCCAGCCCGATTCAAGCGTGTTCGACGGATAGGCGCGGCTGCCGCAGGCGATCAGGCCGAATTCCTTGCCCGCTTCGAGAATCGCGGCGCGGATTTCTTCCTGCGTGTCATAGGGGCCCCAGATTTCGAGACCCGGCGCACCCGACATGCCATGGCGCAGCGTGCGCACGGTGTGCCCGGCGATGTGCATCGTCGACATGTTGAAGAACTTGAGCTGTTCGAGCGGCCGACCATGCAGCTTTTCGATCACGTTCCAGGCCTGCGGGCCCTGGATCTGAAAGCGCCATTCCTTGCGATGCGCAGGCTTGCCCATCAGACGCATCGGCGAACGGTCATCAAGCTCGATCTCGACGTCATAGCCGCCGGTCGCGGCATGGTAGCGCAGCCAGTTCGAAGCGGGCGCGCGGCCGACGTATGTAAACGATTCGGCCTCTTCCCAGAAGATGATGCCATCGCCGATGACATGGCCATAGGGCGTCGTCGGCACATATTGCTTGGCCTTGTTGACGGTCCAGCCCTTGGACGAATTGATCATCGTGTCGGACAGGAGCTTCGCTGCGTCGCGCCCGCGAATATAGAGGTTTACCATGTGGTGCGACTGGTCGAACAGCACCGCGCTGTGCTGCCAGGCCCACTGCTCCGAACGCCAGTTGGAGAACTCGGGCGCGACCACCGGATAGACATAGGCGCCGAGCTGCGAATTGCGCAGCATGTCGACAATGCTGCTCTGCTGGGCGAGCAGCTGATCAAGATTCGTGGCGGACACGTTTTCCCTCTCCGTACGGTTGCAATTTGTATGCAACGCATACTATAAATTGACACCCATGCAAATGGAAAGTGGCCGCGCCATCCTCAGCGCGGGTCGCAAGGAGAGGTACAAAAAAATGAGCCAGGATACCGCCCCGGACTACCAAATTCTCGCGCTGTCATGCGCCGACACGCCCGGAATCACCGCCGCCGTGACCGGATTCCTCGCCGCAGCCGGCGCCAATATCGTCGAGGCGAAACAGTTCAACGATCAGGACGAAGGCTCGTTCTTCATGCGCGTCGAATATGATCCGCGCGGGGTCGCCATTGATGTGATTCGCGATGGATTTTCGTCACTTGCCGCGCAATATGGGATGCACTGGACGCTGCGCGACAAGACATCCCGGCGCAAGGTCGTGCTGCTGGTCAGCAAATTCGACCATTGCCTGGGCGACTTGCTCTATCGCAATCGCATCGGCGAACTGAACATGGATGTGGTCGCCATCATCGGCAATCACCCGCGCGAGGCGCTGGCGATCTCGCTGATCGATACCATCCCCTATCACCATTTCCCGATCACCCGCGACACCAAGCCGCAGCAGGAAGCGCGCATCCGCGACGTGGTCACGGCAACCGGCGCCGAACTGGTGGTGCTGGCGCGCTACATGCAGATCCTCTCGGACGAAATGGCCGCATTCCTGTCAGGGCGCTGCATCAACATCCACCATTCGTTCCTGCCCGGATTCAAAGGCGCCAAGCCCTATCATCAGGCGCACGCGCGCGGGGTCAAGATGATCGGCGCAACCGCGCACTATGTCACCGGCGATCTCGACGAAGGCCCGATCATCCATCAGGATGTCGAAGCGATCACCCACGCCCATCGCCCCGACGATCTGGTTCGCCGCGGTCGCGATATCGAACGGCGCGTGCTGGCCGAGGCGGTTCGCCTGCATCTTGAAGACCGCGTGCTCGTCAATGGCGCCAAGACCGTGGTGTTCCGCGACTAAGGCACCAGGGCTTCAGGCCAGCGCGAGCAAAATGGCGGCCAAGGCTTCGGGGCGCGACAGAAACGGGCTGTGGTCCGCCCACAACGTTTCGACCCGCGCCCCGGGCACCAGATGCTGCATGCGCCGCTGGCTGGCCAGCGGGATGGTGCGATCGTCGGTGCATTCGACATAGACGCGCGGCACCCGGCCATAGCGTTCGGGCGTCAGATGCAGCGGCATGGAGCGCGGCCGGTGCGGTTCGTCGACCAGCCGCGCCATCGCGGCCGAGGCCAGTTCGGGCGGTGCCAGTTGGGCAAACACGGCTGCCGGATCGGCGCCGGTGATGCGTGTGCCATGCCCGCCGGGCGTTGGCGAAATCAGCGCATCGAAGGCCGGGTTCGGCCCTTCGAGTTGCTTGAACTGCGCGCGCGACATGCCGTCAGGCAGCATCATCGCGCAGATATAGACCAGCGCATCGATCGCCTCGGGCGCCTTTTCGGCAGCCTGGCTGATGACCAGCCCGCCCCGGCTGTGTCCGGCAAGGATCACCGGACGCTGGTCGGCGGACCGGCACAGGCCGGCCGCGAATTCGGCCCAGCCGTCAAGCGTCACCGCATCGAGCGCCGCCTCGTCGCCGCCCATGCCGGGCAAATCGGGCGCGATGACATCATGCCCCGCCGCTTCCAGCCGATGACGCAACCCGTCAAAGCACCAGCCGCCGTGCCACGAACCATGGATCAGAACAAATGTCGCCATGGCTCTACCGCACGTGGCCGGTGAATGTACGCAAGGCCGGATTGGTGTGATCGGGCATTTCCAGCGCCGCCTTCACGCCCGGCCGCGCCGTCATCCGATCGCGCCAATCGATCAGCCGGGGCCAGGTTTTCGCCGCTTCCAGTTCGGGAAACATGCGTTCGACCATCATGCCGCACATCGCGTAGAAATTGGCGTCTGCCGTCGAGACCATATCGCCCGCAATCCAGGCATTGGTTTCGAGCTGCTTGTCGACTTTGGCGCAGGCATAGACGATCTTGTCCATGGCGTGGGTCAGGTCCGCTTCGGAAAAGCCCGAGCGCGCCGTCTGCCACTTCTTGCGCTGATCGGGCAGCGGAATGCGCTCGACGAGCTTTTCAAAGTCACCGCTTTCGATGCCGCGCGCGATCACCCCGACCATGCGATGCCAGCCGTGCATCGAGACATAGTTCATCACATGCTCGTCGACGAACTTGTTCCAGTACCGCATGCGCGCCTTGCCCACCGCATCGGCGGGGCGAAGCGGCACTTCGGGAAAGACGTCTTCAAGATATTCGTTGATCACCGTGGTCTGGGTGATCACCGCGCCGTCGTGGACGAGCACCGGCACCTGGCCTTCGGGATTGATCGCCAGAAACCAGTCGGAATGCTGTTCGAACTTGTGCAGATCGACATAGACGCTTTCGAAATCGAGTCCCTTTTCCTTGAGGCAGATCATCGATTTCAGCGAATTGGCCGCCGGTTCGGCGTGGTAATAGATCAGGCTCACAGGCTTGTCCTCTCCCGTGCCGTCGTCGCGCGCCCGGCCTTCAGCCGAGCCCGAGCACGCGCGCGGCATTGTCTTTCATGATCAGCGGCAGCACATCTTCCTTGAACCCGACAGCGCGCGCCGCCTCGATCCATTTGGCCGGATGGATCAGCGGAAAATCGCTGCCGAACAGCATCTTCTTGCGCAATTGCGTATTTGCATACTGGATGATCTGCGGCGCGAAATACTTCGGGCTCCATCCCGACAGATCGATGAACACATTTTCCTTGTGCAGCGCCATAGACAGGCTTTCATCGACCCACGGCCAGCTCGGATGCGCCAGGATGATTTTCATGTCGGGGAAATCGACCGCAACGTCGTCGACCAGCATCGGCTGCCCATATTTCAGCCGCGCCCCGCCTCCGCCGCGCATTCCTGTGCCGATACCCGAATGCCCGGTGTGAAAAATCGCGGGCAATTTATAGTGGTTGATCACTTCATAGATCGCATAGCCCATGCGGTCGGCAGGCAGGCAATCCTGCATGATGTGATGAAACTTGAAGCCGCGCACGCCATGGTTTTCGATCAGATCGCGCGCCTCGCGCGCACCGAGCTTACCCTTGTGCGGGTCGATCGAGGCAAACGGGATGCAGATGTCATCGTTGGCCGCGGCATATTCGGCGACTTCATAGTTCGATACGCGCTTGGCGCCGATCCCGCTTTCGCAATCGACCGTGAACAGGCAAAATGCGATCTTCTGTGCGCGGTAAAGCTCTATGATTTCGGGGATTTTCGGCCGTTCGCGAGGCGCCTTGAAATAGGTGCTCGCGGCGTCGAAATACTGGCCCATAACCGGGTCTTCGGGATCGTGGCACGACACTTCGGCGTGAACATGGACGTCGATGGCGGAAATGCGGGACAGATCGATCGGCATGAGGCAAACTCCGGGAAACGCGCGGCCATGCCGGCAACCAAGCACCCGGTCGAGGCAAGCGCAAGCCCGCCCCGACCGTCCAGGGCTTACATCTGGATAATCACGGTCTTGGTTTCGAGATAGGCCTCGACCCCCGCCCGGCCCTGTTCGCGACCGAGCCCCGATTGCTTGTAGCCGCCAAAAGGCAGCGCGGTGTCGATAATGGCGTGGCAGTTGCCCCAGACCGTGCCCGATTTGATCTTCGCGGCCAGCTTGTGCATCGCCGAAACATCGCGCGTCCAGATCCCGGCACCAAGGCCAAAACAGGTATCGTTGGCCATTTTCGCCACTTCGTCGAGATCGTCGAAACGCTGCGCCACGACGACCGGCCCGAAGATTTCCTCGCGCACCACACTCATTTGCGGGTTCACATTGGCAAGGATCGTCGGGTTGACATAATAGCCGCCATCGGTGGCCGGGGCATCGCCGCCCATGACCACGCTGGCGCCATCGCGCTTGCCCGCCGCGATATAGCCCATCACGCGATCATGCTGTTCCTTGCTGACCAGCGGGCCCATGTGCGCGGCAGGATCGAGCGCAGGGCGCGGCGCCCAGAACGGCGCGGTCGCCGCCATGCCTTCGAGCACGCTGTCAAACACCGACTTGTGCGCAAACAGACGCGATCCCGCGACGCAGACCTGGCCCGAATTGAAAAAGATCGCGCCCGCAGCGCCGGCGGCAACTTGTGCCACATCGACATCGGGCAGGATCACCACCGGCGATTTTCCGCCCAGTTCGAGCGTCACGCGCTTCATCGTTTCGGTGGCATTGCGGTTGATCACTTTGCCGATCTCGGTCGATCCGGTGAAGGCGATCTTGTCGACATCGGGATGCTTGACCAGTCGGTCGCCCGAGATATGGCCGAGCCCGGTAATCACGTTGACCACGCCCGCCGGAAAGCCCGCCTCGACAACCAGATCGGCCAGCCGCAGCGCGGTGATCGACGTCTGTTCGGCGGGTTTGAGCACCAGCGTACAGCCCGCCGCGAGCGCCGGAGCAATCTTCAGCGTGGCCATCAACAGCGGGAAATTCCACGGCACGATCTGGCCGCAGACGCCGACCGGTTCCTTGACGGTATAGCTGAACACCGTGCCCGCCGGCATCGCATAGGGCGCGGTGGTTTCGCCCGCGACTTTACTCGCCCAGCCGGCCATGAAGCGCAACTGGCTGATCGCGCCGGGAATGTCGACGGCGCCCGCCATGGTCTTGGGCTTGCCGTTGTCGATCGCTTCGAGTTCGGCAAATTCGTCGGCATGCGCTTCGAGCAAGTCGGCGAGCCGGTTGATGATCCGTTCGCGGGTCATCGGCGGCAGGCCCGACCAGCGCCCGTCGTCAAAGGCGGCGCGCGCAGCGGCAACTGCGCGGTCGACATCGGCGGGGGACGCATCGACCACATGCGACACGATCCGTCCGGTCGAGGGGTCTTCGACTTCGATCAGCGCACCATGGCTCGAATCGACCCACTGGTTGTTGATGAACAGCTGCGGCTTGCGCGCCAGTGCCTTGGCCGCAGCGGGCGAATAGGCGGGCTGGACATAGCTGATGGTGGCGATGTCGTTCATCGGTCATCCTCTTTCAGGCTTCGTCCGCGCTTGGTGCGCGACACGTGATTTGTAGGCAATGCATACAAACTTCACGGATCGTTGCAACCGCGAATCATGTCCCGGGTCCAAACCCCGATTCGCCGGAGCCCGGAGCGCCGTGCCATGACCAGACCCTGCTCGCGCGCACCGCCGACCCTATCATATGTGATCTTTTTGCTGCAAAATCGCGCGCAATGCCGCGCCCCTTCGATCTGCCTCTTGCCAAGCGAATTGTTGTATGCGCTACATACAAAAAGCAGG
>Ga0302190_10000175_pt1 | contig 38762 bp, 36 predicted proteins | sample II_Bog_E2_3_FD_198784 | JGI IMG/M metagenome (GOLD analysis project Ga0302190, IMG submission 198784) | Peat permafrost microbial communities from Stordalen Mire near Abisko, Sweden - II_Bog_E2_3 | ecosystem: Environmental > Terrestrial > Soil > Wetlands > Peat | place: Sweden: Abisko... | reverse complement strand
ATCGCCAAGGTGACCCGCCAGAGGCTCGATTTCATCCGTTGGTTGAACGACCTGGACACGTTCCGGATCATCGCGGTCACGGAACCGTTTCTGCCCGAAGCGGGGCTCATCAGCCTGCGCATCGCGCTCTGCCCCGCCCCGGTGATTCTGCTTGAACCTCTCAGTCCGGCCAAGGCGAAGCTGTTCTTTGAGGCCTGGGCTGAGCAGCAAGGAATGGCTTGGAACGATGACCAGGTCCATGGCCTGGTGCTGGCCACCCACGGATATCCCCTGGGCATGACCGAGGCCGTGAAGTCGCTCGGGGACGGTTCCGGACCTGCCTGGCCCGCCGACCCGCCCGCCCTGGAAGGGAAGGTGGGTCGGCCTGGATGATTGAAAAAATACTTACTAAATTGGTAAAAAAACAAAAATTCATTGACGGCCGCAACAACCCTCTGGCAAGCTAACCCAAGCAAAGAAAACTTCTTTGTCGGTAAGAAAAGTAATCAATGCTCCGGGCAGATGTGGCCCATGGAGGTGCACCCATGACTCAGATCGAAGCACACGCCGGGACGCCGTTCAGGGTCTGTAGCTGTCAAAGCGCGACCGTCTAGGCCCTGCGAACAGCTTCCACCGTCCTTTCCTTAGGCTGGACCGATCCCGGGACCCAGGGATCCGCTCCACGCGCCACGATCCGTGGCTCATTCGGACCCCCGTCCGTTTGCTCGCCATTCCAGGAAGGTGCGATCCCGGTGCGTGGAGGCTGGGCTGGCAGATCACCGCCCAGTTCCAGATCTCGGCCTGGTAGCCGCCGGTCCCACTCGAACCCATTGCCACCCACTCGACCCATCCGGGTCCAAGGAGTTTTTCATGAAAATCAGCCTGAACCAGTCCACGGGAGCCTTCGCGCTCGTTCTCGCCCTCACCGGCTCCACCTTCGCCTCCGCCGACCAGCTGGCCGACATCAAGAAGGCCGGCGTGCTGCGGGTGGCGGTCATCGACCAGAACCCGCCGTTCGGCCTCATCGACGAGAAGACCAAGGAAACCGTTGGCTACGATGTGGATTTCGCCAAGGCCTTCGCCAAGAAGATCGGCGTCAAGCTAGAGGTGGTCGGCACCAATCCCGCCAACCGGATCCCTCTGCTCCAGTCGGGCAAGGTCGACCTGATCGTCGCCGACCTGACCAACACCCCCGAACGGGCCCAGGTGGTGGACTTCAGCTACACCTACTTCATCTCCGGCCAGCAGCTGCTGGTGCCGGCCAAATCCTCCAGCAAGCTGGCCGACTACGCCACCCAGCGGGTCGGCGCGGTCAAGGGCACCACCGGCGAGAACCAGCTCAAGGCCCAGTTCCCCAACGTCAAGGCGATCAGCTATGACGATCTGCCCCAGGCGTTCCAGGCGCTCCGGTCGAGCAATGTCCAGGCCATCACCCAGGACGGCTCGGTCCTGGTCGACGCCCTGGCGCGCTCCCAGGACAAGGCCAACTTCAAGATCCTTCCCGACTTCCTGTCGACTGAACTGATCGGCATCGGGGTCAAGAAGGGCGAGAAGGCCATCCTCGACCTGGTGGACGGCAGCCTGATCGCCCTGGAAAAGAGCGGCCAGGCCGCCAAGATCTACGACAAGTGGTTCGGTTCCGGCGCCCTGGTCAATGTCCCCCGCGGCTTCAAGATCGCCGTCGGCAAGTAGCCATGTCGGTGCCGCCGGTGATCGAGTTCCGTGACGTCCACAAGTCCTTCGGCGCCCTGGAGGTCATCCGCGGCATCAGCCTGAGCATCGACCGCGGCAGCGTGGTCGTGGTCTGCGGCCCATCCGGGTCGGGGAAATCCACCCTGATCCGGATGGTCAACCGGCTGGAAGCTCCGACCCTCGGCGATATCCTGGTGGACGGAATCAGTTCCACCCACGCCCGGGGCGAAGAGCTGCGCCGGCTCCGCACCGGGGTGGGCTTCGTGTTCCAGCAGTTCAACCTGTATCCGCACATGAGCGCCCGACAGAACGTCACCCTGGCCCTGCGCAAGGTGCTGGGGAAGACCCAGGCCGAGGCCGATGCGGTGGCCGACGAGGTGCTTGATCGGGTCGGCCTGGCCGACAAGGCCGGTACTTTCCCGGGCCAGCTTTCCGGCGGCCAGCAGCAGCGGGTTGCCATCGCCAGAGCCCTGGCCACCCGGCCCGACATCCTGTTGTTCGACGAGCCCACCTCGGCCCTGGATCCGGAAATGATCGGGGAAGTGCTCACCGTCATCCGCCAGCTGACCCACCAGGGCATCACCCTGGTGGTGGTCACCCATGAGATGGGTTTCGCGAGGACCGTGGCCGACCGGATCCTGTTCCTGGACCAGGGCCGGATCGAGGAGGACGCCCATCCGGACGACTTCTTCAGCGCGCCCAGGAGTCCACGGGCCCGGCAGTTCCTCAGCCAGATCCTGTCGCCCCTGCATACGGCGGGGGATTGAATGGGGCTTTCCATCGACTGGTCCGGGGTGCTGACCGGACAGCCCCTCCACTGGCTCCTGTCGGGCCTGGTGGTCACCCTGGCCATCACCCTGGTCGCCAGCGGGATCGCCACGGCCATCGCCGTGGGCCTGACCGCCCTGAGGCTGTCGCCGGTGACCCCGGTGCGCCTGGCCACCCAGGCCGGGATCAGCCTGATCCGCAACACCCCGCTGCTGATCCAGCTGCTGGTCTGGTACTTCGTCGGCTTCGGGCTGCTGCCCCCGGCGCTGAAGGCCTGGATGACCGGCGACCACCCTTGGAGCGTCCTGCCGGGCCAGGTTTCCCTGTTCGCCCCGGAGTTCGCCGCGTCGGCCTGGGGGGTCGGGCTGTTCATCGGCGTCTTCCTTTCGGAGGAGCTCCAGGCCGGGCTCAACGCCGTGGCCCCGGGCCAGCGGGAAGCGGCAGCCAGCCAGGGCTTGAGCCGCTGGGACACCCTCGCCTCCATCCTCCTGCCCCAGGCCCTGCGCAATGCCTATCAACCGGTGGTGGGCCAGTACCTGAACCTGATGAAGCTCACTTCGATCACCTGCAGCATCGGCCTGGCGGAGATCACCTACCAGGCCCGGCAGGTGGAGAGCTTCAACAGCCACGCCTTCGAGGCCTTCGCCGTGGCGACCCTCCTCTACCTGGCGATCGGCTTCATCCTCGAGCGGCTCCTGCTCGCCGGTCGGAGGGCCTGAGATGGGTCTCGATTTCACCATCATTGCCAAGAACTGGGACTATTTCCTCTGGGGCCGGACGCCCCAGGGCGAAGTGGGCGGCCTGCTGCTCACGGTGCTCATGGCCCTGGCGGCCGGAACCCTCTCCCTGGTCCTGGGCATCGGCCTGGCCCTGGCCTCCTGGCTGGGCCCAAGGAGCCTGCGCACCGTACTGACCTTCCTGGCCGATCTGGTCCGGAGCATCCCCCTGCTCCTGGTCATCTTCTGGATCTACTTCCTGGTCCCGGCGCTGTTCCGGACCACGGTGCCCGGGGCGCTATCGGTGATCCTGGCCCTGGCCTGGTTCAGTTCCGGGGCGGTGATGCACACCACCCTGGCCGGACTGGACGCCCTGCCCAGGGGCTACCGGGAGGCGGGAATCGCCAGCGGCCTGAGCGAAGGCCAGGTGTTCACCGCCATCCTCCTGCCCCAGGCCCTGCGCAACCTGGTGCCGTCGTACGTGGCCCTGTTCGCTTCGATGATCAAGGACACCTCGCTGGCGTTCATCCTGAATGTGCCGGAACTGACCATGACCGCCAACCAGGTGAACACCCGGGCCCAGATCTACCCGGCGGAGATCTTCCTGTTCACGGCGGCGGTTTACTTCGTGCTCTGCGCCGGGCTGTCCTGGGCCGCCCACGGGTTGGCCTTCCGTTTACGGCCGGGGCGGGTGGCCCTGTGATTGCTTTGCCTGATACTTGTGTTCCTCAACCCGACCCTGACCAGGGTCCTTCAAGGAGAACCCCATGAAAAACGCCGCATTCCTGGCAGCCCTGGGTCTGGTGGCCGTCGCCGCCTTCGCCGCCGACGCCCCGGTGGTGGTCGCCTCCAAGATCGACACCGAAGGCTCGGTCCTGGGCAAGATCATCGTCCAGGTGCTCACCGCCAACCGGATCCCGGTGACTGACAAGGTAGGCTTCGGCACCACGGACGTGGTGCGCAAGGCCATCGCCGCCAAGGAGATCGACCTCTATCCCGAGTACACCGGCAACGGCGAGTATTTCTTCTCCGGCACCGATTCCGCCCTGTGGAAGGACGAGAAGAAGGGCTACGAGACCGTGAAGAAGCTGGACCTGGAGAAGAACGCCATCGTCTGGCTGACTCCCGCCCGGGCCAACAACACCTGGGCCATCGCCGTCCGCAAGGACCTGGCCGTCCAGAACCATCTGGCCAGCCTTGACGACCTGGCCGCTTACCTCAAGGCGGGCAAACCCTTCAAACTGGCCGCCAGCGAGGAATTCATCAGCCGGCCGGATACCCTCCCGGCGTTCCAGAAGGCCTACGGGTTCACCCTCAAATCCGACCAGACCCTGTCCCTGCCCGGGGGCAACACCACCCTGACCGAGAAGGCCGCAGCCCAGGGGACCAACCACGTGAACGCCGCCATGGCCTACGGCACCGACGGTTCCCTGGCGGCCCTGGGCCTGGTGGTCCTGGCCGACACCCGGGGGGTGCAGCCGGTCTACCAACCCGCGCCGATCATCCGTCAGGAAGTGCTGGCCCGCTACCCGGCCATCGACAAGCTGCTGGGCACGGTGTTCGCCCGGCTCGATCTGGTGACCCTCCAGACCCTGAACGGACGGGTCGCCGTCAATGGCGAGTCGGCCGCGGCGGTGGCCGCCAGCTGGCTCAAGGCCCAGGGACTGGCGCAGTAGCCGAGGACCCCGTGGCCGAAGCCGCCCTCCGACCGCGCCGGATCGACCCGGTCCTGGCCGCCCTGGCGCTGGCCGGGGCCGGTTCGGCTTTCCTGGTCCCGTTCTACCAGTTCGCCCCCAACCGGATCGTGGCCGGGACCGACTGGTTCCTGGTTCCGGCCAGCCTGCCCGCGGCCCTGGGGCTGTTGCTGGGATGGCTGGGGATCGGCGTCTTCGCCTGCGCGCCGGTTTCGTTCCGGCTGGCCCCCGCGGCCCGGTTGGCCTGGTTCCTGGTTCCGGTGCCGGTGCTGGCGGCCCTGGCCGGCGCCGCCCGGGTCTCCCGGACCCTGGCCGGAACCGATCCGGTGGCCCGGGTGACCCTGGGCCCGGGGGTCTGGCTGACCCTGCTCGGCGCCCTGGTGGCGGGCATCGCCATGCCTTCGGGGATCCGGTCCCGGGCCCTGGTTCTGCTGCTGGCCCTGGGGCTGGCGCTGGCCGGGTTGGCCCTGGGCTGGTTCGACGCCCTCAGTCTGGTGCGGGAGGCCCGGAATCTGGGGTCCGCCTTCGGCACCGAGTTCAACCGGCACCTGCTGCTCACCGGCGCGGCGGTGGCGGCCGGGACCGTGCTGGGGCTGGCCTTGGGCATCTCGGGCCACCGCTCCCCGGGCTGGCGTCTGGGCGGCTTTTTCACCCTCAATTTCCTGCAGACGGTCCCCAGCCTGGCCTTGTTCGGCCTGCTGATCCTGCCTCTGGCCTGGCTTTCGGCCCGGTACCCGCTGCTGCGGGCGTGGGGGGTCAAGGGCATCGGTCCCGCCCCCGCCCTCATCGCCCTGAGCCTCTACGCCGCCCTGCCCATCGCCCGCAACACCCTCACCGCCCTGGACGAAATGCCCCGGGCGGTGCTGGATGCGGGCCGGGGCATGGGCATGTCCGAATGGCAACTGGGGCTGGGGGTGGTGGTGCCCCTGGCCTGGCCGGCGGTGCTGGCCGGGATCCGGGTCGCCACGGTCCAGACCGTCGGCAACACCGTGGTGGCCGCCCTGATCGGAGCCGGCGGCCTGGGCACCTTCATCTTCCAGGGCCTGGGCCAGACCGCCATGGACCTGGTGCTGCTGGGCACCCTGCCGGTGGTGGCCCTGGCCCTGGCCGCCGACCAGATTCTGGGGCTGTTGTCCCGGCCCCGAGGAGCCCGCCCATGATCACCTTCGAAGGCGTCAGCCACCGCTTCGGCGACACCACGGCCCTGGCCGGCATCGACCTCACCCTGGCCGATCACGAACTGTGCATCCTCCTGGGTCCCTCAGGCAGCGGCAAGTCCACCCTCCTGAGACTGGTGAACCGGCTGCTGGAGCCCACTTCCGGCCGGGTCCTGGTGGATGGGCAGGATGTGCGCGCCTACCGGCCCGAGGCCCTGCGCCGGACCATCGGCTACGTGATCCAGAACGTGGGTCTGTTTCCCCATTGGAAGGTCCGGGACAACGTGGCCACCGTGCCCCGGCTGCTGGGCTGGGACCGGGCCCGGATCCGCGGCCGGGTGGAGGAGGTGCTGGACCTGGTCGGGCTTCCGGACCAGACCTACGGCGGCCGCTACCCGCACGAGCTTTCCGGCGGCGAGGCCCAGCGGGTGGGGGTGGCCCGGGCCCTGGCTTCGGACCCGCCCATTCTGCTCATGGACGAACCGTTCAGCGCCGTGGACCCCCTGGGCCGGCACCGGATCCAGGGTGAATTCCTGGAGATCCAGCGGCGCCTGAAGAAGACCGTGGTGTTCGTCACCCACGACGTGGACGAGGCGGTCCGGCTGGGCGACCGGATCGCGTTGCTCAATGGCGGCCGTCTGGTCCAGTACGACCGGACCGAGGTGCTGCTGGAATCCCCTTCGGAGGCTTTCGTCGGTGATTTCCTGGGCCAGGACCGGACCCTGAAGCGGCTGAGCCGGGTCGCCGCCTCCACCCTGGCCCGGTCCCACGCCCCCTCCGGCGGCTATGGGTCCGGCGTCGCCCTGGCCGAGGATCTGGATCTGCGGATGGTCTTGTCGCACTTCCTGGAGTCGGGCACCGACGTGGTCGCCCTGAAGAACCGCCAGGACCGGATCACCGGCTGGCTGCACCGAGAGGATCTCGAGGACTGGGCCCGGATCGGGGAGCTGGTCCGATGAAATCCGGCGGATGGGCCTGGCTGCCCCTGGCGGGCTTCGGCGGCGCCCTGGGGCTGCTGGTGGCGGCGCCTGGGCTTTGGCCCTGGGTGCTCTATCCCCGGGCGACCCCGCTGGAGCTGCTGGCCCAGCATCTGGTGCTGGTGGGCCTGTCCAGCGTGGTGGCGGTCGGCGTCGGCCTGGGCCTGGGCATCGCCGTGACCCGGCCCTGGGGCCTTGGCTTTCTGCCCCTGGCCCGGACCCTGGCTTCGGTCGGGCAGACCTTCCCGCCCACCGCGGTGCTGATCCTGATGGTTCCGGCCCTGGGCTTCGGGCTGGGTCCGGCCTGGGTGGCCCTTGCCCTCTACGGCATCCTGCCGGTGTTCGGCAACACCGTGGAAGCCCTGCTCGGGGTGTCCCCCGCCACCCGGGACGCCGCCCTCGGCCTTGGCTTCCGTCCGGCCCAGACCCTGTGGCAGGTGGAACTGCCCCTGTCCCGGCCGCTGATCCTGGCCGGGATCAGGACCTCCATGGTGGTCAACGTCGGCACCGCCGCCATCGGCGCCGCCATCGGCGCCGGGGGACTGGGCGCGCCGATCCTTTCGGGCCTGGTCACCGAGAACAACGGATACTTGGCGGAGGGGGCGATCCTGGCCGGCCTCCTGGCCTTGACCCTGGACGCCGGTTTCGGATTGCTGGGCGCGTCTTCTCCGATCCGAAGCAAGCCCTGAACCGGGAGGTCAAATGTGGGAACACTACGCCCAGCCGACCCGCCTCGACGACGCCCTGGCCCTGCTCGCCCGGGACCCGGCCCGGACCCGGCTGCTGGCGGGGGGCACCGACCTGGTGCTGGAAATCGAGCGCAAGCTGTGCGCGCCGCACACGGTGATCGACCTGAGCCGCATTGCCGAGCTGGGCGGGATTCGCCTGGAAGACGGCATCATCCACCTGGGCCCCCTGGTGACCCACGCCCAGGTGGTGGCCGACCGGATGCTGGTGGAACGGGCCTTTCCGCTGGCCCGGGCCTGCTGGGAGGTGGGGGCGCCCCAGGTCCGCAACCGCGGCACCGTGGGCGGCAACCTGGTGACGGCCTCCCCGGCCAACGACACCATCACCCCCCTGCGGGCGCTGGATGCCACGGTCACCCTGCGCAGCCTGCGCGGCGAGCGGGTGCTGGCCCTGGGCGATTTCCATCTCGGGGTGCGGCGGACCGCCATGGCGCCGGACGAGGTGCTGGTGGACATCGCCTTCCCGGCCTTGACCGGCGGCGAGCGCGGGACCTTCCTCAAGCTGGGCCTGCGCCGGTCCCAGGCCATCTCGGTGGTCAACGTCGCGGTGGTGCTGGGCATTGACGGCGACACCATCCGCACGGCGCGGATCAGCTTCGGTTCGGTGGCGCCGACCATCGTAAGGGCATTGGCGGCGGAGCAGTTCCTGGAGGGCCGGACCCTGTCCGCGGGCACGATCCAGACGGCGGCCCGGCTCGCCATGGACGCGGCCCGGCCCATCGACGACATCCGCGCCCCGGCCGGCTACCGCTCCGACATGATGGCGGCGCTGGCGGCCCGGGCCCTGGGCCAGCTGGCCGACCGGTCCGAACGCGGCGACTGGCCGGCCGACCCCGCCATGCTCTGGGGCGGCCCGGACCGGGCCGCCAAGGCCCGGCTCGATGCGGGCACCCTGCACACCCGGGAAGGCGTTGAGCCGATCGAAACCACGATCAACGGCCAGCCCTTCACCGCCCGCGGCGCCAACGGCCAGACCCTGCTCCAGCTGGTGCGGGAAGCGGCGGGCCTGACCGGCAGCAAGGAAGGCTGCGGCGAAGGGGAGTGCGGCGCCTGCACCGTCTACCTGGACGGCATGGCGGTGATGGGCTGCCTGGTTCCCGCCGCCCGGGCCCACGGCGCCACCGTCGGCACCATCGAAGGGCTGGAGGGGGAGGGGGGGCTGCATCCGGTCCAGCAGGCGTTCATCGATGCCGACGCCATCCAATGCGGCTACTGCTCGCCGGGGTTCATCATGGCCGGGGCCAAGCTGCTGGAGGAGCATCCCCACCCCACCCGCCAGCAGATCGAGCAGAGCATCAGCGGCAATCTCTGCCGTTGCACCGGCTATGTGAACATCGTCCGGGCCATTGAACAGGCGGCCTCGGTCCCGGTCAGGAATGGGGTGCAGCCATGAGCGACGCCGCCATCGGGGGCAGCCACGTCCGCATCGATTCCATCGCCAAGGTGACCGGCCGGACCCGGTACGTGGAAGACCTGCCGGTGTCCGGGCTGCTCCATGCCTATGTCCTGCGCAGCCCCCATCACCATGCGCGCCTGCTCCGGCTGGACCCTTTGGGTGCCGCGGAGCGGCCGGGGGTGGTCCGGATCATCACCGCCTTGGACATCCCCGGCCTGAACGGACTGGACGGCTACAGCCGGGACGAGCCGGTCCTGGCGGCGGTGGGTGACACGTTGCGGCAGAAGGGGGCGCCCATCGCCCTGGTGGTGGCCGGCAGCCGGCGCCAGGCCCAGGCGGCGGCCGCGGCGATCCAGGTGGAATTCGAGATCCTGCCCCATACCTTCGACCTGGACGAGGCCCTGGCCGGGGAGGCCGCAAAGATCTATCCGGGCGGCAACGTGCTGGGCCGGCACGCCGTCAAGCACGGCGACCTGGAGGCGGCCCTGGCCAGCTCGGATCTGGTGCTGGAGACTGCCTACCGTACTTCGTTCCAGGAGCACGCGACCCTGGAGCGGAACACCCAGTTGGGCTACCTGGACGAGCAGGGGCGGGTGACGGTGGTGGGCGGCACCCACGAGCCCCACTGGCAGCAGGGCTACATCGCCCAGACTCTGGGGCTGGAGCCGGACCGGGTGCGGGTGATCATGCCGCCCACCGGGGGCTCCTTCGGTGACCGACAGGACCCCTGGCCGCTGGTGGCGGTGGGGCTGATGGCCCACCTGGTGCGGCGCCCGGTCCGCCTGGCCTACAGCCGCAAGGAAACCTTCGACGCCACCCCCAAGCGGCATCCCTACGACGTCCGCCTGACCATCGGCGCCACCGCCGGCGGCCGGTTGACCGGCATCCGGGTCCGGATCGGCGCCAACACCGGCGGCTACGACAGCGCGGGCTTCTGGATCCCCAACTACGCCGTCACCGCCGTGGGCGGCCCGTACCGCTGGCTGGCGGTGGACGCCTACGCCCAGTCGGTCTACACCAACGCCGCCAAGTGCGGTCAGTTCCGGGGCTTCGGCTCGCCCCAGTCGGCCTTCGCCAGCGAATGCGCCCTGGACGAGCTGTGCCAGCGGCTGGACCTGGATCCGATCGATTTCCGTCTGGACAACCGGCTGCACCAGGACTCCATCAGCTTCCTGGGCTACCCGGTGGCCGAGACCCTGGGCTATCTGGAGGTCCTGGAGGCGCTCCGCCCGCGCCACCGGGAGTTGTCGCGGGAGGCTGAGGCCTTCAACGCCGGGGTCCCGGCCACCCGGCGCATGGGGGTGGGGCTGGCGGGGATGTGGTACCGCTTCGGCAAGTCCGGTTCCCTGCGGGTGGAGACCCACGCCGAACTGGCCCTGGACGGGCATCTGGTGGTCTACTGCTCCGCCCCGGACTATGGCCAGGGCATCGGCACGGTCATGGCGCAGCTGGCGGCGGAGGCCCTGGGCGTGCCCCGGGAGGCGGTGGAACTGGTCAACGCCGACACCGCCACCACCCCGGACAGCGGCATCCAGGGCGCCTCCCGGGCGACCTATTTCATCGGCAGTTCCGTGGCCCAGGCCGCCGGGAACCTGAAGCGGGAGATCCTGGCGGTGGCCGCCGGCCTGCTGGAGGTTCCGGCCGGGGAGCTGGTCCTGGAGCGGGACCGGGTGGTGTCCGGGGCGGATCCGGCCCAGGCCGTCCCGCTGGCGGTGCTCGCCGGCCGGTTCGACCAGCTTGGCCGCCCGCGCCGGGTCCAGGGCGTGTTCGATCTGTCGCCCCAGTTCCCGGACGGGACGCGGCCGGAATACCTCCCGTGCTTTGTCACCGGCGCCCAGCTGGCCCAGGTGATCGTGGACCTGGACACCGGCCAGGTGCGGGTGGTGCGGATCGTGGCCACCCATGACGTCGGCCGGGCCATCAATCCGCCCAACGCCATCGGCCAGATCCAGGGGGCGATCGTGATGGGGGTGGGCGCGGCCCTGTCCGAGGAATACCTGCCCGGCCGGAGCAGCGGTCTGACCGACTACATTCTCCCCATGGTGGGCGAGGTGCCGGAAATCGAGGTCAAGCTGATCGAAGTGCCCAGCCGGTACGGGCCGTTCGGTGCCAAGGGGCTGGGCGAGGCGGCGATCCTGCCCACCGCGCCGGCGATCATCAACGCCCTGTCCCGGGCCATCGGCGTGCGGGTCCGGGCCATCCCGGCCACCCCGCCCCGGGTGCTCCAGGCGATCCAGGGCCGGGCGGGGACCCCTTGAGCCGGGAGCGCGGCCAAGGGTTCGGCACCCTCTGCCTGCTGGTTTCCGCCGCCTGTTTCGGCAGCATGGGGATCTTCGCCCGGCTGGCCTTCGGCTCCGGGGTGGACGTTCCAACCCTGCTGCTGCTGCGCTTCGCCACGGCGGCGATCCTGCTGTGGGGGCTGATGCTGGGCGGGCGGTTGCCTCTGCCCAGGGGCAGGGGCCTGGCCATGCTGGTGGCCATGGGAGCCATCGGCGCCGGCCAGGCGTTCTGCTATTTCACGGCCCTCGCCCACGTTTCGGCGGGGCTGGCGGCCCTGCTGCTCTATACCTATCCGGCCCTGGTGGCGCTGCTGTCGCGGCTGGGATGGAAGCATCCCCTCAGCGGGCGGCAGCTGGGCGCCGTGGCCATGGCCCTGGCCGGCACCGTCTTCATCATCGGCCGGGCCGGCGACGGCGATGCCGTGGGGATCGGCCTCGGCCTGCTGGCCGCCCTGATCTATGCGGTCTACATCCTGGCCGGCAGCCGGTTGCCGGCGGAGATCAGCCCCATGGGGGCCACCGCGGTGATCACCAGCGTCAGCGCCCTGGGCTTCCTGGGGCTGGTGGCGATGAAGGGCTTCCATCCGCCCGCCACCGGCGCCGGGGTTCTGGCCATCGCGGCCATCGCCCTGGTCTGCACCGTGTTCTCGATCCTGCTCTTCTTCGCCGGGCTGAAACGGGTCGGGCCGGTGAGCGCTTCGGTGTTCTCCACCCTGGAACCGCTGTGCGCGGTGCTGCTGGGGGCGGCGGTGCTGGGGGAGAGGGTGACCGGGGCACGGCTGCTGGGGGGGGTGCTTATCGCGGGGGCGGTGGTGCTCCTGGCAACTTCGGGCCAGCGGCATTTGGGATCAGCCTGAATGGGATTGGACGTATGCCTACCGCTGCTCCAAGGGCTAGCTCTTAGCCTTTGGTTGGTGAGGGCGGCTTTTTGATGATTGGCTTTGGGGGGATAGGTTTTTGCCCTCGGCTCTTCATTGCATCTGGTGCTTCCGACAGTGTTCCTCGCATCTCGGCAGCCATCGGAACTCCACAGGACCCTCTCTGGATAATTGTAAGACGATTATTGGATCCGGCAACCCGCCTCTGCATCGCTGATTTCAATGAAAGTGAAGGAGCCCAGCCCATTGAGCCCCGTGACCGGTGGCGAAGGGTCAAAGAACCCCTTCGGGAAGGAGCCCGGGCTTCCGGCCGTCGAGGGTGGCCTGGATCGGTGCCTCCCATGCCCTCTTCCATGGCAGGCTCGGCCACCATCGGACTTGAGTGGCATTGGCGCCGGGCTCCACCGGTTCACCGGGACGGGGCGTCAGGACCCGGATCCCCGCGATTTCCGCCGCCACCAGCACCCGCTCCACGGGTTCGACCCAGCAGTGGGGCGCCAGCTTGAAGGTGCCCCAGTGGATCGGCAGCAGGGCCTTTCCCCCCACCCGCCGGTGGGCCTCCACCGCCTGTTCCGGTCCCAGGTGCCAGTCCGGCCAGGCCTGGCCGTATTCCCCGCATTCGATGAGGGTGAGATCGAAGGGGCCCAGGCCGCCGATGTCCCGGAGGCCCGGAAAAAGCCCGGTGTCGCCGGAGAAATAAACCCGGTGCGAGGCTCCCAGGAAGGCGAAGCCGGACCACAGGGTCCTGTCCTTGTCCAGAAGCCCCCGGCCCGAGGCATGGCGCGCCGGGGTGCAGACGATCTCCAGCCCGCCGATGCGGGTGCGCTGCCACCAGTCCAGTTCGGTGATCCGGTCGGGCCGGATGCCGGCCTCCCGGAGCCGGGCCCCCAGCCCCAGGGGCACGACGAAGCGGGTTTCCCAGTTCCGCATCCGGCCCAGGGCCGGCAGGTCCAGGTGGTCATAGTGGTCGTGGGAGAGGGTCACCACCTGGGGCTCGGGCAACGCTTCCAACGCGATGGGCGGCGGGAAGAAGCGCTTCGGTCCCAGCCAGGCCAGGGGCGAGGCCCGCTCGCTCCACACGGGATCGGTGAGGATGCGGGTCCCCTCCAGGTCCAGGAAGACGGTGGAGTGTCCGAGCCAGGTGGCCTTCAGGCCCCCCGCCGGATCCAGCAGCTCCGGGGCCGAGGGCGTATACACCGGCACCGGGGTTCCGGGCGCGGCGTTGGGGTCCGCCCGGAAGAGGCTGCCGAGCCCGCCCAGGAGGTCGTTCCAGAGCGGCTGGGGATTGCGGAACTTGCCGTCGCGCCATTGGGGGGATGCGGCAAAGCGCTGGCTTTCTGCGGTCATGATCGCGACTCCTGGGGGGTGGGGCAGGGGCTGACGATCTGATCCGGAATGTCAGCTCCGTCGAGTCTGACAAAAAAACAAAAAATGTCAAATCTATAGGCCCGGCCGTTGGTTCTGGCGCCTTTCCTCCCGCTCGTTCACATAATCGTTGTAGGTTCCACCGCCATCCAATGGCAGGAAGAAGTCCCAGGTGTTGCGGAATCCGCAGCTCTGGTAGAGCCTTGCGGCATCCGAACCGCTGGCGACCAGTTTGGCCTCCCGGATCCCTTTTGAACGCAGCCAGTCCAGGGCCAACTGCAGAAGCTTCCTGGAAAGCCCCTTGCCCCGATGGGGGGGCTCCGTGAAGACATCCACGATCTGCCCATAGCAGCCCGGTTTGAAGAACAGGTACGGGAAGTCGTCCTTGAGCAGGGTGCCGACGCATGCCACCGCCTCGCCAGACGCATCCCAGGCGATGAAGTGCGCCAGAGAGTCCCGCCGGAACTCCATCTCGTAGCGCTCCTTCAGGATGACCGCCGCGTCCGCCACCAGGGCTTCATGGGGGATCTCCATCTCCAGGAACAGCTTCTTCCTCAGCGAAAGCACCAGCGGAAGGTCTTCCGCCCCGGCCTTGCGGATCGTGTACTCGGCCAGGGGGCTCATGCGGAGGCCTGGGCGACGGCGAAGCGGTCCAGATGGGCGACGATGGGGTGGCACGAATCCTGGTCCCGTTGGCGGGACTCCCTGCTCCGGGAGACCACCTCCTGGACTTCGATCAACCAGAGGGTGGAAAGATCGGCGTCGGGGTGCGCGTTCTGCGCGGCCCGGTAGGCTTGTTCGAATCGCTTGCCGGAGATGATGGCGCGGCGGGGAATCCCTCGCAACTCCAAAGGGCCAAGCTCGGGATCCAGCACCAGGACCGAGATGCGCCGGTCGAACCAGAGGCTGCGCACCAGGTTCTTGTTGATCTGGGAGGACTCGAAGCCTTCCGGATAGACCAGGAATCCGTCCGCATCCACCTCCAGTTCCGCGGTGTAGGCGAGCGAGGCTTCGCCCGCCCCGTCCGAGGCGGTCAGGACGGCGGGTACGCCGGCGCGGATGAGCTCTTTCCAGTTCTGCATAGCCTGTCCCATGGGATTCGCCTCCTGCGGTCAGATTCGGCCAAGATCGCTGTCCGGGTGGTTTCCGCAGCGACGGTAGTTGTCCATCTCGATGCTGATTCGGTACTGGTTGCGCAGATTCTGCAGCCCCCGGGCCAGCGCGACGTAATAGCGCAGGGACGGCACCTTCTGTTTCTGGAAGACCGTGCCCCGGTACGGCACCCAGACACAGGCGACGGAACCTACGCCTTTTTGCGCCAGCCCTTCCGCTTCCCCGAGGGTGGCCTTCAGAGCTTCGTCCTCGCTGGCGAAACCGTGCGGCTTGGCAAGTTCGACGCCGCCCACCAGTCCGGCGGTGACGAAGCCTTTCCCGAAAATGCCGACCGCATCGACGATCCTCTGCTTCCACCGGTCGTAGCCGACCCATTCGGATTTTCCAGGGCAGATCCAGCTGAACAGTTCCGGGTCGAGCACCTCGATGTCCGAGGTGTAGGACATGATTCCGGTCCTGGAATACAAACGCTCCACCTGTTTCAGGCTGAAGGCCGAACCCAGCAGCTGGCTGGGGAATTTCCTGCCGCCGAAGCTTTCGCCGATGGCCTGGAGCACGTCCACGTACAGGTCCACTTCGTCGTCAAAGACTTCGGCTCCTTGGGGAATGGAACCGCCGGTCAGGAACACGCTCGTGAAGCGTCCCTTCTGTTTTAAGGCCTCCTGCATCGTCTCGGCGATGTCGCGCAGGTCGAGATGGAGCGGCTTGGACGCTTCCCGCTTGCCGCGGGTATAGGTCGAAGCGATGCCGCAGAATTTGCACCCCTTGCCGTTGTCCCAGAAGCGGCAATTGCTGTAGGGATTGAATTCGATTCGCTGGGGCCGGGCATGGGCGATGTGCCACATGGGCTTGCCCGATGTGGTGAACTTGTCATAGAAGTCGGGCTTGGTCCAGAATTCCACTTCTTCCACGACCTCCCCGTGGTCGACGAGGACGGTGCGTCCATCGACCACATCGACCAGGTACGGATCCTCCGCGGTTGCCAAGGGCGCCGTGAGGATGGAGGTGCCGTCGCGAAGCAGCAGGGATTCTGGGGAGAAATCGGCCTTCTCCGTATAGATCCATCGCCCGTTCACGGGGTGGATGGCGGGATCGACCGTGGCCAGCGCCTGGGGTGTGTAGCGGACCGTGCGCCGTTGCACATCGGCCTTGAGGATGATGAGCTTGGCGACATCAGGAAATTCCTCCTGCACCTGTTTCCGGGCCGAAGCGCCCCTCCCCTCCGTCGGTTGCGACATGCTGATTCCCTTCTGCAAGCGTGAAGAACGATCCGGTAGGCCGGACCCGGGCTACAGGCTGTATTCCGGCGTCGCCGGCACCCGGTGGGCCAGATGGAACACCTCCAGCAGCCGGGCCCGGAGCCGCAGGAAGGCGTCGCCGCCCCGGTCCCGGGGCCGGGGCAGGTCGATGTCGATGACCTGGCTGATCCGCCCCGGCCGGGGGGTCATGATCACCACCCGGTCGCTCATGTAGATCGCCTCGTCGATGTCGTGGGTCACCATGACCGCGGTGGGCCCCAGTTCGGCCCAGAGCCGCAGGATCTCGTCCTGCATGGCCATCCGGGTGAAGCTGTCCAGGGCCCCCAGGGGCTCGTCCAGCAGCAGCACCTCCGGCTCGTTCACCAGGGTCCGGGCCAGGGCGGCGCGCTGGGCCATGCCGCCGGACAACTGGTGCGGCCAGCTGTGGATGAAATCGCCCAGACCCACCAGGGCGGCCAGGGCGTCCACCGCGGCGGCGGTCTCCCGGGCCCGGCCGCGCATCCTGGGCCCGAACGCGATGTTCTGCCGGACCGTCAGCCAGGGGAACAGGTTCGGGTCCTGGAACACCATGCCCCGCAGCCGGTCCGGGCCCGTCACCGGCTCCCCGTCGAACAGCAGTCGGCCGCTGCTGGGCAGGTCCAGGCCGGCGATCAGCCGCAGCAGGGTCGACTTGCCGCAGCCGCTGGAACCGACGATGGCCACGAACTGGCCCTGGCGGATCGACAGGGTGATGTCGTCCAGGGCCTGCACGGTGTGGCCGTCGGCCCCGGCGAAGGTCTTGTGCAGGGCTTCGATCTGGATGCTTCCGGCGGCACTGTTCATCGGTTCTTCTCCTTCCAGGGCACGGCCTTGACCTCGATCAGGCGCAGGGCCCGGTCCAGCAGGATGCCGGTCAGCCCCATGAGGATGATCCCGACGAAGATGACGTCGCTGCGCAGGAACTTGCTGGCGTCCAGCACCATCCAGCCGATGCCGGTGATCGCCGCGACCATCTCCGCCGCCACCAGGGTCGAGTAGGTGACGCCCAGGGCAGTGCGCAGGCCGGTGAAGATGTCCGGCAGGCAGGCCGGGAACACCACGTGGAGGAACAGCTGGCCCTGGGAGGCGCCCAGGGTCCGGGCGCACTGGAGCAGGTCGCCCTTGACCCGCTTGACCCCGGCCACGCAGGCGATGAACACCGGCGGGAACCCGGCCAGGGCCAGCAGGGCGATCTTGGAGCCGTTCTCGATGCCCAGCCAGAGCACCAGGAGGGTGTAGTAGGCCAGGGGCGGCAGCGGCCGGACGAACTCCACCAGAGGGTCGAGCACTGCCGAAACCTTGCTGTTGCAGCCGCTCCAGAGCCCCAGGGGGATGGCCGTCACCACCACCAGGGCGAAGGCCGCCCCCAGCCGGCCCAGGCTGGCCGCCAGGTGCTGGAGCAGGGAGTGGTCCTTGTAGCCTTCGGCCCGGATCTGCAGGAAGGTGGTCCAGACCGTGCCCGGGGACGGCAGCAGGATATCGGTCACCAGCTTGAACCGGGTCACCAGTTCCCAGGCGAGCAGGATGCTCGCCACGGTGTCGAGGGTGATGAGGGTTTCGACCTTCAGCCCGGGGCGTTTCATGGCACCTCCCGCGCCCGGGGCAACCGGGACCTGAATTCCAGGTCATCCAGGACCAGATGGTTGCGCATGAACCGGGTGGAGGCGTCTTCCCTGGGCTGATAGTCCCAGGGGAAGTGCCGGCCCTGGCTCTGGGCCCGGTGGATCAGCCGGCGCCGGTCCTGGCTGGCCAGGACCCGGCCGGTGACGAGGCCGGTGTCCCAGTGGGCCCGGCCCTGGGCCTGGAACGCCTCCAGCACGGCCGCCGCGGCCGGGTCCTGGGCCCGGTTCACCCGCTCGGTGGGATCCTCCCCGAGGTGGTAGAGCTGGTCGGGGTCACTCGGGGTGCCTACCCATTTCCAGGGGCCGCGCCGGAGCATCAATTGGGGTGCCAGGGCGCCTTCGCCGCAATACTCGCCAGCCACGGTCCGGTCGGCCCGGATGGCGCCGCCCAGTTCGGGCACCAGGCTCACCCCGTCGATGGGGGTGACCGGGCTGAAATCGCCGCCGTCCCGGGCCAGACTCAGCAGCGTGGGCAGCAGGTCGAGGCTGGAGACCGGGCCTGGGACCCGGGTTCCGGCCCCCAGGCCCGGTCCGCGCATCACCAGGGGTACCCGGCAGGAGTCCTCGAACCAGTTCATCTTGTACCAGAGGCCGCGCTCGCCGAGCATGTCGCCGTGGTCGGCGGTGAAGATGACGATGGTGTCGCGGTCCTGGCCGGTCTCCTCCAGCAGGTCCAGCACGGCGCCAACCTGCTCGTCCACGTAGCTGATGTTGGCGAAGTAGGCGTGGCGGGCCCGGCGGACGTGCTCGTCGGTGAGCAGGTGGCGCTCCATGTCGCTGACCGCCCGCAGCCGGGCCGAATGCGGGTCGAGGGGTACGTCCTCCCGGCGGGTCCGGGGCAGGGGGATGTCGTCCTCCCGGTAGCGGTCCATGAGCCTGGGCAGAGCGGCGTAGGGGTCGTGGGGGTGGGTCCAGGAGACCGTGGTGAAGAAGGGCCGCGGGTCGGTGCTCCGGGCCAGGTCGTAGAGGTGGCGCCGGGCGGCGAAGCCCACCTCGTCGTCGAAATCCAGCTGGTTCGAGCGGTAGCAGGGACCGGCCTGGAGCACCGACAGCATGTTGTGGTACCAGTCGGGCCGGACCCCGGGGTGACGCCAGTCCGGGGTCCAGCCGAAATCCGCCGGATAGATGTCGGTGGTCAGCCTCTGTTCGAAGCCGTGCAACTGGTCGGGGCCGACGAAGTGCATCTTGCCCACCAGCGAGGTCTGGTAGCCCTCGGCCCTCAGGTAGTGGGCCAGGGTCGGCACCTCGGCCGGGAATTCGCAGGCGTTGTCCCAGGCCCCGATCCTGCTGGGCAGGCTGCCGGCCATGAGCGAGAACCGGCTTGGCGCGCACAGTGGCGCGGCGCAGGAACAGGCGTCGAAGGTGACCCCCTGCTCCGACAGGGAATCGATCCTGGGCGAATGGACCCGGGACTGGCCCCAGGCCGGGAGGGCCGAGGCCGGAAGCTGGTCGGCCATGAGCAGCAGGATGTTGGGCTGGGCGGCCATCGGGCTATTTCCCGGGGGCGTTGGGGATCGGCTGCTGGCAGGCGGCCGGGGCCGATGGCAGGGATTTCAAGACCACCAGGACGCCGGCCGTCAGCGTGAGGATGGGGCTGCGAAATCTCATGGTGGCTCCATGGGGGAAGGGTCCGGGAGGGGTTGACTTTTTATTTTCTTACTTAATTGATAAACTAAGTATAAATGGCAATCCTTACATTGTCTATAAACTAAGTTATTTTATTGCCGAGGCGCGGTTCCGGGCTGCAGCGGGCCACCTCTGATCGCCTTGACCGGTTTCGGCACGGAGGAGGATCGGGACCAGACCCTCCGGGCCGGTTTCGATGCCCACCTCAGCAAGCCGGTGGATCCGGAGGTGTCTGCAAATAAGGAGGCCCCGCGATGGTGTCACCGGGCCTAGCCAGACAGGCACGCGACGACAGCGGTACCAGTGGCGTTAGTGAGGTGATCCCATGATCCGGTCGGGCCGCCCCCCGGCGCGCAGCTGGCGGGCCATCCAGCCCATGTCCTCCCGGACCCGGAGGAAGTAGGCCTTCCAGGCCGCGCAGAGCCAATGGACCCCGGTGGGGCTTCGACCAGCCGGACAACCGCCCCGGCAGAACTCCAGGACCTCGCAGTGGAGGCAGGTCTGGGGCAGGTCCGCCTTGAGCCGGCCAAAGGCCCGCAGGTCGCCGAAAGCTTCCAGCCGATGGGCCGCGTCCGCGAACGGATCGCAGGCCCGCAGGCTGCCGTCCCGCTCCACCACCGGGCAGCCGCCGCATTCCCGGGCGAAGACGCAGAGGGAAGGCAGTCCCAGGACCGTGGCCAGGGTCGCTTCGAAGCCCTGGACCGAGACGATCCCCACATCCCGGGTCACCCACTCGTCATAGACGTCGATGAGGAACCTCCCGAGCCGGTTCGGATAGCCGGTCCCTGGGCCTTCGCCGCCGTCTCCGGCCCGCACCAGGGGGATGAACTGGAGGTTGGTGGCTCCCAGTTCGTCCCGGAAGTATCGGTAGGTCGCCAGCGGGTGATCGACATTGGCGCCGTTGACGGTGCAGAGCAGGTTGGTGTCGACCCCCCCGGCCGCCAGCAGCCGCCAGGCCTGGAGCACCCGGCCGGAGCTGGGCCGGCCCGAGCGGTCGGTCCGGTTCTGGTCGTGCAGGGCGGGGGGGCCATCACAGCTCAGGCCCACCAGGACCCCGTGCTCCCGGAACAGCCGGGCCCAGTCCCGGTCCAGCAGGAGGCCGTTGGTCTGGAAGCCGTGGGTCACCCGCTGGCCCGGACGGGCCAGCTCCCGGGCTCGGGCGAAGGCCCGGCGGTAGAACCCCAGGCCGCGCAGGGTCGGTTCCCCCCCTTGCCAGGTGAGGGTGACGGTCCCGTCCGGGTGGGCCTGGAAGATCCGGGCCAGGGTCCGGTCCAGGGTGGCCGGGCTCATCATTGCCTGGCCGGGATCTCCCAGGGGATCCGCGTAGAAACAGTACGCACAGGCCAGGTTGCAGGCGGCGCCGGCGGGTTTGAGGGTGGCATGGAAAGGGTGCGGGAATGGCCCCACGGCGGGTCAGACGGCAAGGTCGGGTGCGTCAGGGCAGGCCGGCACATCCGGGACGAGGAACTTCATCAGGAAGTAGATGGGGATGCCCAGGGCCAGGGCGCCCAAGCCCCAGCAGAGCTGGGGCTTGGAGGCCTTGCTCAGCAGCCATAGGGAGATGCCCGAGGCGACCACCGGAATGACCGGGCCGAAAGGGATCCGGAACCCGGCCGACCGGCCCGAACGGCGGCGCAACACGATCACCGCCAGGCAGGTGGGCAGATACTGGGCGAAACGGGACACCATGCTGATCGCCGCCAGCTGGACGAAGGAGCCGGACAGGGCGACCGGGATGGCGAACAGGACCGTCACCAGGATCGACCAGTGGGGGGCCCCGAACCGGTTCAGCTCGCCGAACGGACGCGGCGCCATGCGGTCCTCGGCCAGGGCGACCCCGGTCCGGGGGGTGATGAAGGAGGACGCCACGTTGATGCCGCCGATGGACACCAGGGCGCCCAGGGTGACCAGCCACCTGCCGCCGGAGCCCATGAAGGCCATGGCCGCGTCCGCCACCGGGGCGGCGCTCTTGGCCAGCGCAGGGCCGAGGGTGCCCACCGCGATGGCCTGGACCGCGCAGTAGACGATGCCGGCGATGGCCATGACGATCAGCACGGCCCGGGGCAGGTTCTTCCTCGGCTCGGCCATGTCCTCGGCGGCGACGGCCATGGACTCGAAGCCGGTGAAAGCGTAGAAGATGACCAGGGCGGCGCCGCCGAAGCCGTCCCGGGTCAGCCCCTGGGGGAACATCGGGTGGAAGTTGCCGCCGTGGATGAACCAGGCTCCGATCCCCACGAACAGCGCCAGCGGAAGCAGCTTGCCCACCGTGACCAGGTTGTTGAGCAGCTTCATGGGCTTGACGCCCAGGACGTTCAGGGTGCTCAGGCCGAGCAGGATGAAAAGGACGAGGAACGTCCGGTACGGTTCATGGAGCGCCGCCGGCCACACCGCGCTGAGCGCTGTCACGAAGCCCATGGCCATGGCTGCCCAGGCGATGATTCGAACGGCCCAGCTCATCAGGCCCACCTCGAAGCCCACGAACTCTCCGAAGGCTTCCCTGGCGTAGACGTAGGAGGCGCCGTTGCGGGTGAACCGCCCGGCGCATTCGGCGAAACAGAGGGCGATGGCCATCACCACCAGGGCCATGAAGATGTATACGAAGATGCTCCCCGGCCCCACCAGGGCCATGGCCTTGCCCGGCAGCAGGAAGATCCCGGAACCGATGACCGCGTTGAGGCCCAGGAGCACGATGCTCCAGAAGCCGAGCTGGCTGCGGGGTTGAGCGGTCATTCGTGGTATCTCCTTGTCAAGCTGCAGGTGCATCCCCAAGGTTCCTTCGACGGTCCGGGCCTGGGAGGGGTCAGATGGAATAGGCTGGCGCGGGCTGCGCCTCCCGGGTGAAGAATTCCCCGTGGATGGCCTGGCGGATCCGGGTGAATTCCAGGGAAGCCCGGTCCCGGGGCCGGGGCAGGTCCACCGGCACCACCCGGCGGACCGTGCCCGGCCTGGGCGACAGCACCACCACCCGATCCCCCAGGTACACCGCCTCGTCGATGTCGTGGGTCACCAGGATCACGGTGGTTCGCTCCGCCTCCCAGATGCGCAGCACTTCCTGCTGCATGCGGATCCGGGTGAGGGCGTCCAGGGCGCCGAACGGCTCGTCCAGCAGCAGCACCTGGGGCAGCCCCACCAGCGCCCTGGCGATGGCCGCCCGCTGGGCCATGCCGCCGGACAGCTGGTTCGGGAAACTGCGCTCGAACCCTTTCAGGCCCACCAGGGCGATGTGCTGGCGCACCAGCTCCTCCCGGTCCGGACGCCCGGCCAGGCCGAAGCCCACGTTGCCTTCCACCGTGAGCCAGGGGAACAGCCGGGGCTCCTGGAACACGAAGCCCCGATCCAGGCCCGGGCCGGTGATGGGCGAACCCCCAAGCCGGACGCTGCCCTGGTAGTCCAGGTCCAGACCGGCGATGATGCGCAGCAGAGTGCTTTTGCCGCAACCGCTCCCGCCGACGATGCAGACGAACGATCCGGGCTCGATGGCCAGATCGATGCCGTCCAGCACCGCCAGTTCGCCGTCGGCGGTGGCGAAGCCCTTGCGCAGTCCGGAAATCTCCAGCCGTGTCTCGCCGCTCATGCCGCCCCCGTTCCATGCTTCAGCCAGCGCCGGCCCAGGCCCTGCACCGCGGCATCGGTGGCCTTGCCCAGAACCGCGAACAGGAACACCGAGGCCAGGATGACCGCGGGCCGGCCGGTCTGCTGCCCGTCGACCATGAGAAAGCCCAGGCCCTTGCTGGCGCCCATGATCTCCGCCGCCACCACGAACATCCAGGCCAGGCCCAGGCCGCTGCGCAGTCCGACCACATAGGGCGGAAAGGCCGCCGGCAGGATCACCCGGCGGATCAGCTGGAACCCGCTCAGCCGGTAGATCCGCCCCACCTCCACCAGCTTGCGGTCCACGTTGAGGATGCCGCTGAGCAGGTTGAGATACACCGGGAAGAAGGCCCCCAGGGCGATCAGGCCGATCTTGGAGGTCTCCTGGATGCCCAGCCAGAGCAGGAACAACGGCACCCAGGCCATGGACGGGATATTGCGCAGGGATTGCAGGAAGGGATCCAGCAGCTTGCGCAGCAGCGGCACCGAGCCGGTCAGCCCGCCCAGGACGGTGCCCGCCACGGCTCCGGCGGTGAAGCCCAGGGCGATCCGCCAAAGGGTGATGGCGATGTGCTGCAACAGTTCGCCGCTGCGGGCCAGGTCGGCGATGGTGGCGGCGACGACGGTGGGGGCCGGCATCCCGTTGGGCGGCAACACCCCGGTCCGGGCCAGGACCTCCCAGAGCAGCAGGCCCGCCCCGGGCGCGATCCAGCCCAGGGCCCGGTCGGGGATGCGCCAGGCGGTGGGCCCGGCCACGGCTGGAACCGCTGGAATCGCGCTGATCTCTTGGACGTCCATGGGGGCCTCGGAAGACTTCATGACCGGGCTTCGCCCGGGCATGAAGTGGGGTTGTGGGGGGACTGAGAGCGAGCTTCGCTCGCGCGCGGTCCTCCCACGGAATATCAGTGGATGACGGCTCGGGCATACTGGGGGTCGATCAGGTCCGCCACCACCTGGTTCACGTCCACGTTGGCCTTGATGATGCCGCTCTGCTTGAGCACGCCGCCCGCGGCCGCGATGGCCTGCTTCTGGTCCTCGCCGATGATGGGGTGGCTGATGTCCGTGCGTTCCAGGACCTTGGCGGCGACCGCGTCATTGAGCTTGGCGTCCCTGGCGAGGATCCTGCGGTATTCGCCGGGGTTCTGGATGGCCCACAGACGCGCCTTTTCGTAGGCCAGGATCACCCGGCCCACGTAGGCGGGGTACTGCTTGGCGAACGCCTCGCGCACGTCCAGGACGCCGTAGGTGTTCTTGCTGGGGTCGCGGTAGAACAGGCGGGAGCCCTTGTCCACCTCGGTCTGGGCCAGGAGCGGATCCAGCCCGGCCCAGGCGTCCACATCGCCCTTCTCCAGCGCGTTGCGCCCGTCGGAATGCTGCAGAGGCACCAGCTCGACGTCCTTCTCGGACAGGCCGACGCTCTCCAGGGCCCGCAGCAGGAACACATGGGGATCGGTGCCACGGGTGACCGCCACCTTTCTGCCCTTGAGATCCTCGATCCGCCGGATCGGGCTGTCCTTGGTGACCACCAGGGCGGTCCATTCCGGCTTGGAGAAGACATAGACCGCCTTGATCGGATTGCCGTTGGCCTTGCCGATGAAGGCCGCGGCGCCCGCCGTGGAGCCGAAGTCGATGCTCTTGCTGTTGAGCAGCTCCAGGGCCTTGTTGCTGCCCAGGCTCTGGACCCACTCCACCTTCACCCCGTCCTTGGCCAGATCCTGCTCCAGGAACTGCTTCTCCCGGAGCACCAGCCCCACCGGATTGTAGGTGGCCCAGTCGATCCGGATGCTCCCGGGCTGGTTGGATTGTTTACCGCAGCCGGTCTGGACGGCGGTGGCCAGGGCCAGGGCGGCGAGGATCAGTGCGCTGGTGAGGATCTTGTTCATGGCATTCTCCGGATGGCTTCAGGGCTATGCCCAGCCCTGGGGGCTGGGATCGATGGCTCGCGCGCAGGGGCGGCATCAACAGATGCGATCCCCGTCGGAACCGTGCAGCCGCAGATGGACCAGGTGCTTGTAGAGGGGATCCTCAGGATTGTCCAGAATGGCCTGGCGCTCCTTGGCGTAGAGTCCGACCTTGGTGCTCTTGTACAGCTTGCGATCCTCCCCCACCGGGCAGACCTTGGCGCAGATGCCGCAGGGCCAGCGCTTTTCCTTCAGCAGGACCTGATGGAATTCGGTGCAGCGGATGGCATCCATTTTTGCGATGAGTTCGCCCTCCACCGGTACGAGCGCCTGGGAGGGGCAGAGCCGGGCGCAGAGGCCGCAGCCGTTGCACAGCTCCTGCTCGATGAGCGGATCGCCGGCCAGTTCCGCCGTGGTGAGCACCGACACGTACCGGGCCCGGGGACCGTATTTGGGATTCAGCAGGTTGTGGCTGTGGCCGATGGTGCCCAGTCCCGCATACTTGCCAGCGTAGACCTGGCTGAAGCAGGCGGGCATGCGCTTCTTGAGGATCTCCAGGCTGCCGTAGCCGTCACGGGGCATGAAGATCGAGGCGTGGCCCAGCCCGTTCAGGTACAGCGCCAGCTGGTAGCCCATGAGGTCCAGCAGCACGTTGGTGGTGTCGTACATCACCGTGTAGTTGATGGAGGGGGTGCTTTCGATGATGGGCAGCAGCATGGGGACGCCCAGCACGATGACCGACTTGGCCTGGCTCCAGATGGCCTCGGGCCGGAAGGCGGGCGCCACCTCGCCCCGCTCCGCCCACCGCGACACTTCCGCGTATCCGACCAGGTCCGCCCCCAGTTGCCGGGCTTTGCGGGTGATCTTGGCTTTCAGGTTCACCGCCATGGTCCTGCACTCCTGGCTGTAGGGATCCGGAATGGCCGGAGCCGGCTGGGAAGGACTTTATTATTCTTACCGATAAAATAAGAATACCAGAGGGTCTTGTTTCAGTCAAGGGATTTCCCGGGGTTGGGCCGGAACCTGGGCCCCCGTCAGACCGGACGACGGGTCACCCCCGGGAAGGGGACCGAGATCGTGCAAGATCCGTCTCCGCCAACGGCCAAGGCCCGGCGCGAACGCCGGGCCTTGGCCTATCCAGGAGGGAAGTCCGGCCGCTGATCACTTGGGATCATCGGCCGGACCGCCATTCCACTGGGCTTGGTACCTGTTTGCTAGTTGAATTTATACTTGAACTGGAAGTGCAACTTGGACTCGTGGACCGCGTCGGTGGTGCTCAGATCCGGATTGACGATGGTGTTGGAGTCGAAGGTCTTGGCCACGCCATAGATGTATTCCACGCCGTACTGCATGGTCCGGGTGAGGTTCCAGATCACGTTGCCGCCGGCCTGCTCATAGGTCTGGAAGGCCGAGCCGGTCAGGCCCTTGCTGGTGTCGCGGCCATAGCCGACGTAGCTGAGGAAGACGTTGGTGTGGACCTTGGGGGTCCAGAAGTGCTCGTAGCCGGCCTCGAACTGCTTGGCCTGGATCAACTGCAACTGGCCGGCGACGGTGACGACACCGTCCTCGAGGCCGGCGCCGTACTGGCCGTCGCCCACGCCGAGGTGGTAGACGAAGCTGTCATCGCCGAACTGGAAGTGGCCAGCGATGGCCCAGGACAGGGAATCCTTGGAGCTGGTGCTGGTGCTGCCGGCGACGGCAGGGGTGGTGGCGGTGGCCGCCTTGTAGGTGTTGTTGAACGCGGTGTACTTCGAGTAGGCAGCGGCGAAACTGATGTGGCCCCACTTGTCCGCATACTGGGCCCGGCCGGTCAAGGACCCGGGCAGGTCGTTGCCGCCGTTGCCGCCAAGGTTGAGGTTGGAGTTCTGCTCGAAGGCGAAGGACAGGACCGTCTTCGGGTTCACCTGGGAGGTGTAGCGCAATTGCTGGATACGGCCGACGCCGTACCAGTCGGCCAGCAGGCCGTCCCAGTCCAGGTAGTTGGGGGAGCCGTCGGGATCCTCGAAGTTGGAGTCGGTCTTGCCGGCCAGGAAGCCGTTCCACTCGCCGTACAGCTGGCGAGCGTGGGCGTAGTTCTTGGTCTCGCCGCTGATGACGTCCCGGCCCGCTTCGGAGTCCTTGTTGGTGCCCAGGAAATCGAATTCGATCCGGGTCTTGATGTCGCCCAGTTCGCTGGGGGTGACGGTGCGCATGCCCAGACGGGACTCGTCCATGGTCATGTCCCACTGGTTCTTGGGCTGGCCGTTGTCCGGGGAGGTGACAGAGGCGGCGCTGAGGCCGGTCATGACGCCGCCGTGCTGGACACCGTCCAGGACCACGTCGAAGCAGGCGTTCCCGTAAAGCTGGATGGCCGTGTCGGTGCCGGGAACGGAGAAGTAGCCCTTGGGGGCGTCGGCGGCGGCGGCGGGGATCGCCAGGAGGCTGACCGCCAGGGCGGTCAGGAGGAACGGGTTGGTGCGCATTAAGGCTCCTGTGTGGGGGGAGGGCCGCCGGTGGCAGCGGCGGTGGGCAAAGGCTTACTGCACTGGAACGATTTCCAGCAGCAACTCAAAAAAATTGCGATTAAGGGATTACCAGGCTATTTATTGGCGGCGTAGGGGGTGTTGTAGATCGCCTGCTGGAAGGTGGCCAATGCCGGGGCCGATTGCAGGGATTTCTGGACCACCAGGAAGTCGGCGGTGTCCTTGAGCAGCTGGGCGAAGGCGCCGGGCTTGCCGGGGGTGCCGAGATACTTGGGGTCGGCCTGCTGGGAGGCGTCCAGGACGATGATCTCGGTCATGGCCTTGAGGCTGTCGGCGGGGCTCAGCCCCAGTTCCTTGGACAGGGCCTGGGCCGAAGCCTGGGGATCGGACCGGTACTTCCGCACTGCCTGGTCCAGCACCGAGATGTAGTCGGCGACGATCTGGGGATACTGGCTGGCGAAGGCGGTGCGGACCACGCCGAACTCGCCGGTGACGGCGCCCTGGTCGGCCAGCTTGCCCGAATCGGTGATCACCACTCCGCCGGCGTTGACCAGCTTGGCCTGGGTGGGCTGCCAGACGTAGCCGCCGTCGATGTCGCCCCGCTGCCAGGCGGCGATCAGGTCGGGCTGCTGGAGGTCCAGCAGGGTGACGTCGGCGGGGTTGACTCCGCCCAGGCGCAGGGCGGAGAGCAGGCTGAAGTGGGAGGTGGAGCCGAAGGTGGTGGCGATCTTCTTGCCCTTCAGGTCCTGGATGGACTTGATGTTGGCCTTGGTCTTCACCACCAGGGCTTCGCTGGTGCCGATGATGTCGTGGAAGTAGTAGACCTGGTAGGGAAGGCCGCGGGCTACGCCGGCGGCTCCCGGAGGGGTCCCGACCAGGCCGAAGTCGATGCCGCCGGCGGCGATGGCGGTGTTCACGTCCCGGCCCGAATCGAACTGCTTCCAGGACACCTTGATGCCCGGGAACTTCTGTTCCGCCAGGCCCAGGGCCTTGGCCAGCAGCTCGCCATTGGGGGAGACCTGGAACCCGATCCGGATTTCCGCGGGTTTGGCGGTGGCTTTGGACTTGCAACCGACCAGGAAGGTGAAGGCCGTGGCGACCAGGACGCCGGCCGTCAAGGTGATGAGGGGGATACGAAATCTCATGGTGGCTCCATGGGGAAAGGGTCTGGCAGTGGCGGGTTGGTTACTTTCTTACTTAATTGATAAACTAAGTATAGTTGGTAATTCTTATATTGTCTATAAACAAAGTTAATTTTTGGAAAATTTTGCTATGATGCAGTCGGGTCAGTCCCTGGTCCTAGCTGGACTCCATCGCGGAACAACTTCCGGATCTGATGATGTAATCCGTGGTCCCGGGGATTTTCTTATTGCGCCGGTGTCAGCTGCGGAAAGGCCAGGGCGGCGATGAAGGTCTGCTCGAAGGCGGGATCGTTGGCCAGTTCCAGCACCCGGACCCGGCCGGCCACTTCGGCCATGGCCCGGCGGCTCGGGGCGTTCACCAGGAACGCCCGGCCGCCGCTCTGGGAGGTGTTGCCGACGAACGCCACCTTGTCCGCGAAAGCTTCCGGCAGCAGGCCCAGGTTCACCAGGCTGAGGGTGCGCAGGTGGTAGCCGAAGGACCCGGCGATCAGGACCCGGTCCACGTCGGTGGGCTCGAGGCCATGGGCCCCCAGCAGCAGTTCGATTCCAGCCCGCACGGCGCCTTTGGCGAGCTGCACCTGGCGCACATCCTTCTGGGTGAGGAAGACCGGCCCGGCGACCCGGAACACGGCCTTGCCCTCCCGGAGGTCCAGGCGCTGGCCCAGGACCGGGTTCGGGGGCTGCCGGTTGAAGCGTCCGTTGCGGTCCAGGGATCCGGACCGGGCCAGTTCGCCCACCAGATCCAGCAGTCCGCTGCCGCAGAGTCCCACCGGGGCGGCGGAGCCGATGGTCTCCACCCGGATGCCCTGGTCCTCCACGGCGAACACCTCCACGGCGCCTTCCGAGGCGCGCATGCCGCAGGCGATGTTCATGCCCTCGAAGGCCGGACCCGCCGCGGTGGAGGTGGCCGTCAGCTGTCCGTCCACGGCCAGCACCATCTCGCCGTTGGTGCCGATGTCCACGAACAGCACGACTCCGGGCTGCTCGTGCAAGCGGGTGGCCAGCAGCCCCGAGACAATGTCCGCGCCCACATAGGCCGACAGGATCGGGGGCAGGTAGACCCGGCCTTTGCGGGCGATGGCCAGGCCGATGGCGGCCGCGTCCAGGTTCTCGCCGCCCTTCAGCGCCGGGATGTACGGGTATTTGCCCAGGGAACGCGGGTCGGCGCCCACGGCCAGGTGCAGCATGGCGGTGTTGCCCGAAAGCACCGCTTCGTGGATCCGGGCGGAGGTCATGCCGGCGCCTGCGCAGAGGGAGGCCACCAGGCCGTTCAGCTCCCGCATCAGCTCCCCCTGGAGCAGGTCCAGGCCCTCCGGGGTGGACCCCAGCTGGATGCGGGACAGTACGTCCTGGCCATGCCGGGTCTGGGGATTCAGGGCCGAACGGCTGAGCCGTTCCGTGCCGTCCCCCAGATCCACCAGGGAAGCCACCAGGGTGGTGGTGCCGAGGTCCACCACCAGGCCGAAGTTCGCCCGGGAGGTGTCGCCGGATTCCATGTCCAGAAGCTCTTCGCCGGCGTAGATCCCGGTCCGGTTCCCTTCCGGGTCCCACACCTTGCGGATGTGGGGGGCGACCGCCACCGCCGAATGGGCCCCCTCGCAGAGGATCCGGAGCCCGGCCGCGGCCCGTTCCGGGAGGTCCACCACCAGGTCGCCCAGCACCTGCGCGCGGCAGGCCAGGGGTTCGTGGGGATCCCCGTCCCCCGCTTCGAGCCGCGCATGGCCGGGGACGTCGATCCGCACCCGGCACTTGCCGCAGGTCCCGCTTCCGTTGCAAGGAGCCTCGATGGCCAGGCCGGAGCGCCGGGAGGCCTCCAGGAGGCTGGTGCCTTCCGCCACGTCCAGGGTGGCGGATTGCTGGCCGGTCTGAAAGCGGACGGTCGGCATCAGATGTCCTTCACGGCGCCGGTCATGGCGGCGATGGTGCGCAGGGCGGTGGAGGTGGACAGGCCGCAGGCGGGGGAGATGATGTCCACGCCGTTATGCACCAGTTCCCGGGCGCGCCCGGCCACCTTCTCGGGTCCGCCGGACTGGAGCAGGTAGGTGCTGAGGTTGCCCATGGTGGTGATCCGGGGGAACTCCGCCTTGAGCCCCTTCAGGCTCAGCATGGCGTCGGTGGACAGCGCGTCGGCCCGGAGTCCGGGCAGCAGGGGCCGGACCCGGTTCAGGTCGCCGCAGATGTGCAGGATCACCGGTGCCCCCAGTCTGTGCACCCGGTCCACCAGGTCGTTCAGGTGCCTGACCGCGAAGGCCTCGAACATCTTCGGGCCGAGGATCTCGCCGGTGGCGGTGGGGTCGCCGATGGCGATCGCCGTGGCCCCCGCTTCCAGGGCCAGGCGGGAGTACTCCACCAGCAGGTCGGTGACGTAGGCCAGCACCCGGTGGGCACCTTCGGGATCCTTGCGCAGCTCCTTGAGGAAGCTCATGGGATCGACGATGGAGGCCGCGGTGCTGACCGGTCCGGTCAGGCTGGCGATCACCGGGAGGTCCGGGTGGGCCCTGGCCAGCCGGCCGGCGGCGGCCACCACGGTCTGGATCCGGCCCGAGCCCGCCAGGACCTTCACGTCCTGGTATTCCACCCGGGACACGCTGGGGAAGCGCTCCCGGATGATCTTGGGTTCGCAGGCCAGGGTGCCCGGATCGATCTCGCTGCCCAGCAGTTCGGCTTCCACCGTCATGCAGAACGGGACACCCAGGTTCTCGAAGCCGGTGGCCTCGGTCACGTCCTGGGCCAGGGCCGTCATCAGCTGGTCGTCGAAGTGGGCCCGGGGCAGGGTATGGCCGGTGCGCTCCATGATCTCGACGATGGCGGCGTTCATCATGCCGCCGGTGCAGATCACCGGCGGCCGGTCCACCGGCTCCTTCCGCAGCACCTTCAGCAGCCGTTCCTTGGGGGTCAGGGTGGTCATGGGTGGCTCTCCAGGGCATCGCATCGGAAGGGGTGGCCGATCTCCCGCACCGCGTCCAGCATGGCGTCGATGTTGGCGAAGGGGGTTTCGGTGGGGAGGCTGCAGCCGGAGGCCACCACCAGTCCCCCCGGGCTGTCGCCGGCCCCGGCCACTACCCGCCGCACGGCGGCCCGGACCCCCCTTGGCGTGCCCTGGAGCATCACCGCCGAGGGCGACACGTTGCCCATGAGCCGCACCCGGTGGCCCACCAGGACCTTGGCCTCGGCCAGATCCACCTCGTCGTCCAGGGACAGGCAGGCGGCGCCGGTGTCGGCCATTTCCTGCCAGACCGCCCGGGTCCGGCCGCAGATGTGCAGGGTGACCGCCCTGCCGTGGCCGCGGATGAAGGCCACCAGCCGCGCCAGGTAGGGCAGGCTGAATTCCCTGAACTGGCGGGGCCCGATGACGGTGGAGGAGGACATGGGGTCGGTGAGGCTGGGGGTGGCGCCGGTGGCCAGGATGGCCTCGGCATAGGCCAGGTTGGTCTGGAGCGAAACCTCGCATAGCCGGTGGACGGTTTCCGGATCGCGCAGGGTGAGGCGCACCAGGTTCTCGGTGCCGGTCAGGAAACTGGCGTTGGTGAAGGGACCGGTGAGGGCCGCCGTGACCGGGACTTCCTTCCCGACCGCCTCCAGCACGCGCCGGGCGGCTTCCAGATGGGCCGGCAGGTTGCCGTCCCGCAGGGGATCCGCCGGTCGCAATCGGGCCAGGTCCCGGACCTCGCCCAGGGCGGGCTCCGCCAGGTAGGCGGTGTCGTCCTCGGGGTAGTGGACCCGGGCCCCCATGGCCTCGGCCTGGGTGTAGAGATCGGTGAAGACCCGGATGTTGTCGTAGCCGAAGCGCCGGTAGGCCGCGATCTGGGCCCTGGCGATGAGTTCCCCGTCGCCCCGGAAGGCGGACACCTTCACCCCCAGCACCCGGGCCGCGGTGTTGCCGACGATGGGCACACAGGGCAGGCGGTCGATGGCGTCGCCGCGGCCATAGGCCGCCAGCCGGTCCAGCGGCGACATGAGGTCCCGGGGCATCAGGCGGCGTCGGAGGATGAGGTGGCCACCAGCCGCTTGGCCAGACGGACCGCCTCGGCGGCGTTGGCGGAATAGCCGTCGGCGCCGATGCGGGTGGCGAAGGCCTGGGAGATGGGGCCGCCGCCGACCATGACCTTGAACCGGTCCCTGAGTCCGGCGCTCTCCAGCAGGCGGACCACCTCGGCCATGCCCTCCATGGTGGTGGTCATGAGGGTGGACAGGGCGACGATCCGGGCTTCGGCCGCCACGGCCGCGTCCACGAAGGCCTGGGGCGGGATGTCCCGGCCCAGGTCGATCACCTCGAAGCCGGAGGCGTCGAGCATGATCTTCACCAGGTTCTTGCCGATGTCGTGGGTATCGCCCTCCACCACGCCGATGACCACCTTGGGCTTTTGGCTGTGCTCGTCCCGGCGCAGGTGGGGCTGGAGAATGGCCAGGCCCGCGTACATGGCGTCGGAGCAGAGCAGCAGTTCCGGGATGAAATAGTCCTCCTCCTCGAACAGCTGGCTGGCGCGCATCATCCCGTGGACCAGGCCGCGGTCGATGGCCGTGTAGGCGTCCACCCCTTCCGCCACCGCCCGCTGGGCCAGTTCCCCGGCGCGGACCTCGTCCATCTCCACCACGGCGTCCGAGAGTTCCTGGAACAGAGCATCGGTATCTGACATTGTCGACTCCTATCGAACCCAGAAGAGGGCGCGGCGCTTGACCAGCTCCAGCAGCCCCATGGAAAGCAGCGTCACCAGCCCGGTGTAGAGGATTCCCGCCGCCATGCGCGGGTAGTCCGCGAAGTCGGCGTAGTACTGCACGAAGTGCCCCAGTCCGGCGTTGGCGCCGAACAGCTCGGCGACGGTGAGCAGGATGAAGGACAGCGCCAGGCCCACGCCCATGCCCGAGAAGATGTGGGGCAGGGCGGCCCGGAATACCACCCGGCGGAGATAGGAAACGTGGGACATGCCCAGCAGGCGGGCGTTGTCCCGGTGCCGGGCGGGCATGCTCGCCGCTCCGGCAGCGGTGTTCAGGAAGATCGGCCAGAAGGCGCCCACGAACACCACGAAGATCGCCGACAGCCGGAAGCTGGGCAGCAGCGCGATGGCATAGGGGATGTAGACCGTGGGCGGCACCGGGGAGGCGGCCCGGGCGAAGGGGAAGAAGGTGCGGTGGAGCCAACCGGTGGTGCCCACCAGCAGGCCCCAGAGGATGCCCAGGACCACGGCGCTGAAGTAGCCGGGCACCAGGATCAGGAAGGAGGACCAGGTGCCCTTGAACAGTTCGGGCAGGGATGCGGCCAGGGCCTTCAGGGTGGCCCCCACCGACGGGAACAGGGCCGGATTGGGCAGCCTGACCCAGGTGGTGACCCCTTGCCAGATGCCCAGCAGGGAAAGGATGAACAGGGCCGCTTCCCAGCCCGGAACCCGGAACCGCCTCATATTCCCTCCCCGGGCCCGGTCATGGTCCAGGCCGGGCTCAGGTGGTCCAGGACATCGGAATGGTAGTGGTCGGAAATGGTTTCGCTGAGCAGGTGGAATTCCCGTGAGGCGAACAGCAGCGACCGGTTCCGGGGCCGCGGGAAAGGCACCGCCACTTCGCCGATCACCCGGCCCGGCCCGGACCCCAGCACCACCACCCGATCGCCCAGGAACAGCGCCTCTTCCACGTCATGGGTCACGAACACCACGGTCCTCCGGGGGGTCGCCTCGCGCCAGATGGTGGCGAGGAGATCCTGCAGCTTGGCCCGGTTCACCGGGTCCAGGGCGCCGAAGGGCTCGTCCATGAGCAGGGCCGACGAGCTCAGCGCCAGGGTCCGGGCGATGGCGGCCCGCTGCTGCATGCCGCCGGAAAGTTCGAACGGGTATTTCCGGGCGGTGCCGGCCAGGCCCACCGCATTCAGGTATTCCGAGGCGCGGTCCCGGCGCCCGGCGCTGGACAGGGAGGGATCCGACCGCTCCAGGGCCAGGCCGATGTTCTCGGCCAGGGTCATCCAGGGGTACAGCGAATAGTCCTGGAACACCATGCCGCGGTCGATGCCGGGCCCGGTGACGGTCGCGCCCGCCCAGCTGACCCGGCCCCGGCTCGGCCGTTCCAGGCCGGCCAGCAGCCGCTGCAGGGTGGTCTTCCCGGATCCGCTCTGGCCCAGCAGGCAGAGGAATTCACCGGCGCCGATGCTCAGGTTGATGCCCTCCAGCACCACATGGTCGCCGTAGGCGAAGGAGACGTCCTCCAGGTTGAAACCGGACTCGGCGGCGGTGGCGGACATGTTCATCTTTCTGCCGTGGAGGCGGGCCAGGCGTGTTGCCAGGCGGTGTCGACCATGGCCCGGATGTTGTCCAGGGGCACGGTGGGGGGGATGTCGCAACCGGGCATCAGGATGTGGCTGCTTCCGGGCCCCGCCTTGAGGATGCAGGCGCGGCAGGCCTGGGCGACCTCGCCGGCGGTGGAGGCCTGCATGACCGCCACCGGATTCATGTTGCCGGCGAAGGCCAGCTTCCCTTCCAGGATGGCCGCCGCCCGGGCCAGATCCACCTTGTAGTCCACCGAGACCACGCCGGCGCCGGTCCCGGCGATGAGGTCCAGGCGGTCGGTGGTCTCGCCGCAGATATGGACCAGGGCCTCGGCGCCCATGGCCTTGAGCCGGCCGATGACCTGCGTCTGGTAGGGCAGCACGAATTCCTCGAACTGCCGGCGGGAGATCAGGTCGCCGGAGGCGGTGGGATCCGCCACCGAGATCAGGCCGGCGCCCGCTTCCACGAACCGGGCCAGGTAGCGGAAGCTGAGCTCGGCGGCGAACGCCAGGACCGCGTGCACCTCTGCCTTGTCCTTATAGATGCTGCGCATCAGCCGCTCGACCCCGTAGAGCAGGCCGGCGTAGGTGAAGGGGCCCCAGGCGCTGGAGCCCACCATGAGCTGGCCGCCCACTTCCCGGGCCACCAGGCGGGTGGTGTCCCGGAGCAGCACCAGGTCCGGATCCTCGTCCAGGCGGTCCAGGTCCAGCTTTTCCGCCCCGGCCGCGGTCTTGAGCAGAGGTTCCATCACGTCTGGCGCGCCCTGGCGGCGGAACTTGATCAAGCCGCCCAGGGCCCGGATGGCCAGGTTGTGGTAGCCGGAACCGGTCCAGACCAGGTCCGAGCGCAGCAGGGTGGTGGTCTCAACGATGATGCCCGCGGATCGTTCCGCACCGGCGGCCAGGGCCTGTTCCAGGGACAGCCCCTGCCGGTTCAGGGTCCAGATCCCGCCGGAAAGCAGCGCCACCGGGTGGCGCGGGGTCGGCTGGAGCCGGAGGGTACGGAGGAAGATCTCTTTGGGGGTGATGGCGGGCATGGGGTCTCCTCCGGCTCAGCGGCCGGCGACGATGGCGCTCAGCAGATCCTCCACCAGGGTCAGGCCGTTGCGGAAACCGGCGTAGCCGCGGTCGAGGATGGCCCGGTTGGCCACCGGGAAGCTGATGCTCAGGTGCGGCGCGCCGAGGGCTTGGGCCAGTTCCCGCTCGAACGAGCTGCCCAGGACGAAGGCCGGGCTGAAGGCGTCGTGATAGCGGTGGCCCTGGGCGTTGGGCCAGCGCCGGTTGAGGTGGCCGATGACCTCGGTGCCGTCGGTCTCGAACACCAGGTTGGGTTCGACGTTCCGCACCTCCCCCAGGCGGGTCTCGATCCGCCCCCGCTCCTCCTCGTTGAGCAGGTTGGTGCACACGGTCAGTTCCGGCAGCCAGCCCAGGTCCTCGGCCAGGAACCGGGTGAGGGCTCCGGCATAGTTGGCGTCGCCCACCACCACCGCGTAGCGCTGGAGGTCCATGTCCTGGTAGCAGTCGGTGAGGGCTTCCAGGGTCTTGTAATAGGTCCGGTTCCCTTGGCGGAGGGCGGCGTCCAGCACCGGGCCGTCCAGGCCGAGCCGGCCGGCCACGGCCTGCAGGAAGGCGCTGCAGGCCGAGGGGCCGATGGGCAGGCCGGTGGCCAGGAAGGGGGTGCCGTGCAGCTCCTCGAACCGGACGGCGGCTTCGATGCCGTAGACGTCGGAGACCACCACGTTCAGTTCCGCTTCCCCGGCCGAGCGGATGCCCTCCAGGGTGTCCTCCAGGGTGAAGAACGCGTTCACCTCCAGGCCGAGGCTTTCCAGCAGGCCGCGAACCCCGAGGAGATTGCCGCGCCAGAACGGATCCAGGCTGGGGGCGATGCCCCAGACGTTGACCTTGCCCCGCCGTCTGGGCCTTCCGCTGGTCACGAAATCCTTGAAGATGGCCTGGAGCACGATGTCGTAGCCCTGGTAGGCGCTGCCCTTGAAGCCGCCGGTGTGGGCGCCGAGGATGCTCACCCCCCTGGACTGGAAGTCCCTGACCACCGAAAGGATGTCGTCGCCCACGATCTCGGTGACGCAGCTGGTCAGGACCACGTAGAGCCCGCCCTCCACCACCTTGAGGGTGTTCTCCACCTGCTGGTGGAGCCTGGCGTCGCCGCCGAACACCACTTCGGTTTCCTGGAGGTTGGAGCTGGGGATGGCCAGGGGGCCGCAGTTTCCGCCCACCTGGAGGCCGGAACCGCCGTTCTGGGCCCAGGCGAAGCTGCCGGCGCAGCCGGCGGGGGCGTGGAGGATGGGGATGCCGCCGGGCAGCGCGTTGACCGCGAAGGCCGCGCCCCCCAGGGAGCAGGTGTAGCGGGGACGTTCGATGAAATGGGCGCTCACTGGGCATCCTTCCGGGTGTTGAGGTAGGAGAAGGGGTCGGCGCCGTACCAGGCGTCCTTGTAGGGCAGTTGGGCCCATGGGCTCAGGTTGCGGTTGAAGGCCGGGTTGCGCAGGGTCCGGTGCAGCCGGCGGGCCACCTCGAAGGCGCCGCGGTAGCCGATGTAGGCCAGGCCGGTGTTGTAGATGGTGTGGGTGGGGATGCCCAGCTTGGCGGCGGTGCCGTTGCCGTTGACGTGGCCCAGGAACAGGTCCGGCTTGACCTTCTTCAGCAGGTTGGCCTCCTCGAACGGCTGGCAGTTGGCGACGTTGATGGTGTAGTCCTGCCGGGCGGTTTCGGCCAGCTTGTCATACTCGTCGTTGGCAAAGGCGTCGTGGTGGAACATGCGGATGCCGCTTACCTCGAACCCCAGTTCCTCCATCAGCTGGGCGGTCACCAGGGCCCGGAACTCGCCCGCGCTCAGGTAGACCTTCTTGCCCTCGAACAGGGTCCGGAACGGGGCCAGGGCGGCCCGCACCTCCCGCTCTTCCGCCTCGATCAGCCGCTCCACTTCCACTCCCAGGCCGAAGTGGGCGGCGATGTCCTTCAGCCACAGGCTGGTGTTGCGGATGCCGATGGGCATGCCCTTGATGAGGTAGGGCACCCCGAACTGCTCCTGCAACTGCTTGAGGAAATAGTCGTCGTGGGTGGGGCAGGTGCTCACCGAGAGCGCCGCCCGGGTGGCCTTGTGGAAGCTGTCGGGGTGGGCGAACACCGGGAACAGGTTGGCTTCCAGGCCCAGGGCCTGGAGCAGCCGCTCCAGTTCCACTTCGTCCACCCGGCCCATGGAGGACACGTTCATCAGGTTCACGGTCCGCTTGAGCTTCTCCTGCTCCAGGACCCTCGCCCGCTCGTCCTCGGCGGAGACCGGCGTCCGCTCGACGGCGGGGTTGCGCTCGGCCAGGAGGTTCTTGCCGATGCCGTGGTAGACGGCGTCATAGGCGGTGGCCCAGATCTTGGTCTTGAAGCCCTCGCAGTGCACCGGCACCAGACGCGCGCTCACCTGGGGCTGCAGTTCCAGGATGACGCTGTCGATGTCGTCGCCGATCAGGCCCGGCACGCAGCCCGAGACCACGGCCATGGATTTGGGCCGGTAGCGCCGGTCGGCTTCAAGGATGGCCGACCTGAGCTTGCCTTCGGCGCCGGAAATGACGTCCACCTCGTTCAGGGCGGTGGAAAGCCAGATGGCGTCCTTGGCCTGGCCGAACCGGACCGCCGAGCCGGAGCGGGCGTTGGCGTTCTGGGAGTGGGCGCAGGAGCCGCAGCCCACCGCGCCGTGGATCAGCACCACGGTCTCGGGCAGGGAGTCGAGGATGGCCAGTGCCACCAGGAGCAGGCAGATGGAGCCCTGGGTGAAACCCCGTTCGCCGTCGTCGATCATGCAGGCCTTGGCCTTGCCGCCCATGCCGCACACGCCGCCGCTGTGGGCGATGCAGGTCTTGAGCCGGTCCTCCCGCCGCGGGGCCACCTTCTGGTCATAGCAACTCATCGCACTCCTCCACAGCTCTTGTCTGCAATCAAGCCGATCGCGTCCGCCCGGCACTGGCTGCAGTGCCGGAACTGGGGAATGATCAGGCTGTTGGCGTCGCGCACCTGGCGCAGGTGCTGTTCGGAAGGGGGCGGGATGGCGGCGAAGGCCCCCTGGGGAATGAGCGGCATGATGTTCATCACCGTGGCCCCGAGGCTAAGGGCCGCCCGGGC
>Ga0302190_10000169_pt1 | contig 39296 bp, 28 predicted proteins | sample II_Bog_E2_3_FD_198784 | JGI IMG/M metagenome (GOLD analysis project Ga0302190, IMG submission 198784) | Peat permafrost microbial communities from Stordalen Mire near Abisko, Sweden - II_Bog_E2_3 | ecosystem: Environmental > Terrestrial > Soil > Wetlands > Peat | place: Sweden: Abisko... | reverse complement strand
TCATGTTGCCAAAGCCGCTGCAGGGCTGGCTTTCATTCATCGGCAGGTCCGGCCCATAGCCGTACATATAGACGGCCCCGCCGCCCGCATCGAGAAACTGGCCGATAATGTCGGCCATCAGCAAGGCGCTGGGCATTTCGGCCATGGCGCGCCCGGCAAAGGCCGAGAAGCCGTACTCGGAAATGATCCAGGGAATATGACGCGGCACCCCGTCGGCTGCAATTCGTGCGAGCGCCGTCCGCATCAGCCGGTTTTCCTCCAGCAGCTTGGCATGAATATCGCCGCAGATGTCGTCGAACGGGAAATGTTCGAACGAAAAGAAGCCCAGATCGCCCATCCGCCCGCGCGCTTTCAGATAGCGCATGAAATGGCTGTTCCATGAGTGATCGGGGTCGGCATCCAGCTCCAGATCGGTAAACGCGCTTTGCAGGCTGGGCCCGCCAAACGTGATTCCGGGATTGTCCGGCTTCAACCGGTCGACCAGCGCGAGATAGAGCGCGCCATAATCGGCCGCTTCGCCATATTGCCCGTCGGGTTCCTCGCCCAATTCGACCTGACGAACCGGATAGCCGCGCCGACGGACGTATCGCATCTGAGCCACGGCATTGTCGGGTGTGTCGTACAACAGGCCGATCGGCAGCAATATCGGCCGACCGTTGCCCAATCCGTCGGCAAAGATGCGGTCCAGTCCGGGTTGTTCGGTATCGTTATCGCGGTCCTCTTCCCGGTGCCACGGGTCGGTCGAGGAAACGCGCGCGAAAGTCTGGTTTTCTCCGGACCGGAGATGGTGGATCAGGTCGATCAGGTGTCCATCGGGTCCGGCCTGGCCCAGCGAGATCTCGCGCACGGCAAAGCCCGCCTTGTCACGCCAGTCGTCGCCGCCGGGCATCGCCGTGTGCGATCCCTGTTTGAGCAGCACGCGCACAAACTTCGCCGTGATCGGGTGATCGGTCAGCCGCAGTGTCTCTGTTCCGCCTTTGCCGCGCGTTTGTCGTTGCAGCGGAAAGGTGGTCCAGGTCGCCGTGTCGTCGTATTCATCATCGCTGGTCCAATACTGGACTTCGTATTGCACGGCGTAGGGATCGGCCCAGGCAATCTTGATGGTATCGATCGGCGCCATCGCATCGAGCCGCACGACCAGCCATTGCCAATGCGGCTGGCCATCATGGACATAGGTCGGATCGAGATAGGGGTTCGACTTCCAGAAACTGCTTTCGTCACCGTCGGTCAGCCGCGAGTAGTCTTCGTCATTGGCCTGATCGGTGGAGTCTCCCCGCCTCGGCAGCCGATAGCCCCAGGACAGCTGGATCGGCGGCCCGAGCGTGTCGCTCGATGTCCAGTAGCCCTGTTTGTGAACCGGATCGCTCCATTGGCCGACGGGGTTCCAGTGCCACGCCTCGATGCCCAATTCGGTCCGCAGCCGATAGATGGAGGACTGGAGGCCCGACGCTTTCACGGCGGCGATGTTGCCGGGCGTCAGCAGCCTGTCGCTGTCGCCGGCCCGGACGCCGTCGATCCCGATGCCCAGCGCGTCTGCCGGGTCGAAGATGCGGTGTTTGCCGGGGGCCAGATCAACGATCACTTGCGCCCGATTGCCGTCCTTCGTTTCGGCCTGGGCATCCCCGGGGAGCAGGGCCAGGCCGATGGCGCAGCCGAGCATGCGGCGCCCCCTGACGCAGGCCTTGCCGTGACCGATCGACCCGGCACTCAATTGTGCGGTTGGGGTGCTGGGGTTGGCTGAGCGTGGGGATGGTCCCTGTGGCTGGCGGCGTTGTCGTTGGGGGTTTTGTGCTTGTCTGTATTGGAATGGCCGGGCTGGGCCTGCGGGCCGCGATCCGGCGCGGGCATTGGGGCCGTGGCATGGGGATTGGGATGAATTTCTGCCGCGGCTGCGGAATGCGCAGGCAGGGTATGCGTGGGGAGGGGGGCTGCCGGGCGGGGCTGGTTCTGCCGCTGCGGCTGCGGGCGATTGGCAAAGGCGCCTTGTCGGGGCTGGGTCGCAACAGGCCGGTCTCCGGTGTGCTGAACGGCTGGAGTGGGCTGCTGTTGGATGCGCGAAGGCTGGGGATTGGCGTTCGGGCGCTGGCCGTAACCGGGCGCACGATTGGGCGCGGCGGGCAGGGGCGCGGGAGCGCGAGCGGCGTCGTTCGGGCGCTGGCCCGCCGACGGTGCGTACTGGTTCTGCCGGTCGCCGGAATAATGGTTGTCGCCAGAATGGTTGCCTGATGTCATGATGGCCGTGCCGACGACGGCGGCTCCGATCGCGACGGCATAGGCGGCGCGGCGGTCCTGTTCGGCCTGCCAGGTTGCGCTTTCGCCCTGCTGATGCTGATCGTGCCACGTCTGCCAATCGGAATCGCGCGAACGCGCTGCGTTCCAGCGTTGTTGCTGCTGGAACAGATTTTCGCGGCGCGCCTGCCAATCGCCGGCATTGGCCGCCTGTCGCTGGCTATATTGCGCGGCATGATAGATCGCGCGCGACCGATCGTAATAGCGCGCCGCGTTTGCTGCCCGTTGCTGTGCATAGCTGTCGGAAAGGGGGGCTCCGTCCGGGCCGTAAAGACCGACCAGATTGTCCCCGTCATAGGCATATCCGCCGTCGGGATCGGTAATGTAGAATGGCCGATCGGCGCCGCGTTCATAATAATACGTGCGCTGCCCGCCGGGCAATTGTTCGACGACACGATAGCTGCCGTCGTCCGAACGCCATACCCACGGGCTGGTCCCATCATAGCTGACGGTATAATCGGGTGGTGTATCGCCAAAGGCGCGGTTCATCGCATAGGCGCGGTCGGTATATCCATAGCGCGTCCGGTCATGGCTGAGGCCGACGTGGATGGGCTTTGCGACCGGCGGGAGGGCGGTTGCCGACGGTGCAAAGGCGATCGGTGCCGCAGGTGTCGTTGCCAGGGGAAGCGCGGCAATCGGGGGAGCCGTCGCCGGCTGATCGCTGGCCGCAGCGCTTTCGTTCGCGCCGGGCTTTTGGCAGGCGCTCAGGCTCAAGGCGAGTATGCAGGCCGTCATGGCTGTTCGCGATGCGGTAGAGCGAAATGTCGGCATGGATTTTCCAATGTGTGGTGGCGATGTTGACCGTTACCGTGCAGGAAAATCCGTGAACCGGGCCTGAGGCGGCCAGTCATTGGGCATTAACCTGGGGCCCTTTGTGGCGTAGATGTTCACCACTGAACGGGCCGGTCGTATCGGCTTTCGCCAAGTATACTGGGGTCTATACCGGGGCCGGCAGTCCCCCGGCAGCTTCGGAAAATACGCAGAGCCAACGTGCAGTTTCTCACAGGTGCGTGCAGGCCTGTCGCTATTGGTCTTTTATCCTGAAATGCCTGCCGACTCGGCGTGTCTGTCGTTGATGGTCGTTTGCGGGCGACGGATCATCGGTCCAAAGCCCGATATTCCCGAGTTCCGGCGCATATTTCGCCGGTAAATCCGTGCTTTTCGTCAAACCTGCATACATCGCTGCGATCTGGTGCTAGGGGCCCGATTGAACATTCCCCAAAATTGCGAGCCCTATGCCTTTTCCCCCGCTTCCATTGCCGATTTCCGAAGCCCTGACCGAACAGGGATATGCCGAACCAACGCCGGTGCAGGCCGCCGTGCTGGCCCCCGAGGCGCAGGGGCGTGACCTGCTGGTTTCTGCGCAGACCGGCTCGGGCAAGACGGTCGCTTTCGGGCTGGCGATGGCCGATGCGATTCTTTCCGCCGACATGGGCCCCGCTGCGCGCGCGCCGGTCGCTCTGGTGATTGCGCCGACGCGCGAACTGGCGCTGCAGGTCAGCCGCGAATTGATGTGGCTGTTTGCCAAGGCCGGGGTGCGGATCACGACTTGCGTCGGCGGCATGGATGCCTCGCGCGAACGGCGTGCGCTCTATCAGGGGACGCAGATCGTCGTGGGTACGCCCGGACGCTTGCGCGATCACCTTGAACACGGCGCGCTCGACTTGTCGTCGTTGCGCTATGTCGTGCTCGATGAAGCCGACGAAATGCTCGACATGGGCTTTCGCGAAGATCTTGAGGAAATCCTCGAAGCGACGCCGGGCGATCGCCGCTCGCTGCTGTTTTCGGCCACGATGCCCAAGCCGATCGTCGCGCTGGCCAAGCGTTATCAGCAAGACGCGCTGCGCATTTCGACTGTCAGCGAAACCCCCGGCCACGGCGATATTTCGTATCAGGCGGTGGCGGTTTCGCCTGCCGATATCGAAAACGCGGTGATCAACCTCTTGCGTTTTCACGAGGCGGAGACCGCGATCCTGTTTTGCGCGACGCGCGACAATGTCCGCCATCTCCATTCCTCGCTGACCGAGCGCGGCTTTGCCGCTGTCGCCTTGTCGGGCGAACACAGTCAAAAGGAACGCAACGCCGCTTTGCAGGCCTTGCGTGACGGGCGTGCGCGGATTTGCGTGGCGACCGACGTCGCGGCGCGGGGGATCGATATTCCTTCGCTGAGCCTTGTCATCCATGTCGAAACGCCGCGCGATGCCGAAGTGCTTCAGCACCGCTCGGGCCGTACCGGGCGCGCCGGACGCAAGGGCGTGGCCGTGTTGATCGTGCCCTATCCGCGCCGTCGCCGGGTCGAAGGCATGTTGCGCATGGCGCGCGTTCAGGCCGAATGGGTGCCGGTGCCTTCGGCCGACGCGATTCGCGAACGCGATCGCGAACGGATGCTGGCCGATCTGGTCAAGCCGGTCGAGGCGAGCGATGCCGACCGCGCGCTGGCCGAACAGATCGTCGACAAGATGAGCCCGCTCGATCTCGCGCTCGCGCTGGTTCAGGCGCGCAAGCACGGCATTCCCGAGCCCGAAGACCTGATCGAGCAGTCGTCGGGCGATGGCCCGGTGCGGCCCGAACGGCGCGCAGGGTTTGAAGACGTGGCCTGGTTCCGCATGGACATCGGGCGCCGCCAGAATGCCGATCCGCGCTGGATCCTGCCGCTGCTGTGTCGGCGCGGGCATATCACGCGCAACGAGATCGGGGCGATCCGCATTGCCGCCAACGAGACTTATTTTCAGGTTCCCACGGCGGTCGAGGCGAAATTCCGCGCTGCGTTGAAGCGTACCGGAACGCCGGGCAGCGAAGACGAAAACGGCATCACTATCGAGCCTTCGCTCGAAGCGCCGCAGGATGGCGGCAATGACGGCCCGCGCCAGCCCCGCGACAATTCGGCGCCCCGGCGGCGCGGCCCCAATGCCGGACCCAATTCCGGTCCCAGGGGCGGGGCCAATGGCGGCCCCGGTGGCGGACGCCCGACTCTGCATCGCAAAGGCGCGCCGCCCCGGCGCCGGGACTGATTTTCCGGGAATGGGACTCAAGGCGCGCGGCGTTAAAGGCGCCCGCGCGCCGTTCAATCGGCTTGGCGGGCCGAGAGCATTTCGTGCTCCCGCTTCTTTCGGAGCATGATGAATGACGGCGCATCACCACGTTTCTCTGTCGGGCCGCTGCCTGCATGGCTGAGCGGATCTCGGGGCAGGCGCGCGCCGACAGGGCTTTGCGGCGAGGCGGAGGCGACTCTGCGGCGCTGGATACCGCACATGCGGCGATGGCGGCGGGCTGCCGCTTTTTGATCGTGCGCGGGCTGACCGTGCAGGGGCCAGAGTCGGCCATTCGCCCCAATATCCGCCTGCGCCGGGTGGGCAATTGCCTCAATGAACTCGATCGCTTTCTGTCGGTGCTGATCACGGAATGCGTTCGTGCGGCGGGCCTGGCCCCGGATGGCCCCGCAGATGGAGCGGATGATTTTCCGCGTCGCCTGGATACCGCGCGCCGCTTGCGCCGGATCGAGGCGCATTGCGGATATTTTTCAGCCGCGACGACCCGGTTGCGCGCCATCGGGCGTATTCGGGAAATGGCCTGCGGCGATGGCCTGCTGCGTCCCGGTGCCTGGTTGGAGCGCGATATGGCAGTGGCCACGGCAGGCGCGGAATTCGTGCTGGGGCACCCGACAAAAGCGCCTGAAATCAGCGATCAGGCGCTTGCTGCGATTGCCGAATTTTACGTGTCGATCGCCGATCGACTGCACGTGTTCTTTGCAGCCACTGCGGCAGAGGCTTGACTTTTCGGGATTGTGGTTCCATATAGACAAGTGCTCACGTCGCCTGCGACGGAATTTGACGCCTACCACCGGCTCTCCTTCCTCTCTCACGCTACCCGGCTCCATCCGCGCTGTTGCGGGTGGGTTTTTTGTTTTCGTGATAAGGAAACGTTTCATGCCTATTGGTGTCGTTAAATTCTTCAATGCCGACAAGGGCTATGGCTTCATCGCGCCGATCGACGGCGGCAATGACAGCTTCGTCCACATCAGCGTCGTTCAGAAGGCGGGTCTCGCCACTCTGAACAAGGACCAGCGTCTGAGCTATGACATCGAAACCGATCGTCGTGGCAAGCAGTCGGCTGTCAATCTGGTCGAGGCCTGATTGCATGGTTCGCCGGGGTTCCTTCGGGATCTTCGGCGAACTGCACGGCGCGCCGGTGGATTTATCCTCGGCGTACCGGCCCGTGTCTGGCCTGTTTGAGCCGCTCGCCGCGTGATCGCGGGCCGGGCACGGAAATATTCTGTATTTACCCGTCTTGTAAGGTTCAGGCCAAGGTTTGTTAGATGCAAACCTGGCCCCACGCCGAACCCTGTTTCAGGGCTTAGGCCGATCCGGCGCTCCCAAAGTTGCCATGACTCGCCAGAGTTACCATGCTCCCGGGCCCCGACGATCCCATTCCTACCCAATATCGCGCGGTTACAGCGCACGATTTTCGTAAAGTTCCAAGAATAGTCTCATGCATTTTTCATCAAATAATTTTCGTTCGATTTCAAATAACCCCGCCATTTTTGCATCGCCTGCCCTGGGCAGGGGATTCGCTTCCAGCCCGACGCGCCATGCCACGCCCCAGGGCGGCACGCTGTCCCGGGCCGAATTGCAGCGGATCGTCGCCGACATGGTCGGCTGAATACACTGATCTCCGGCGTGGGCCGGACAATGAAAGGAAAAGTTCATGTCCGGCACCAGTGAATTCTATCTGGCCTGTGCGGCGCAAAGCCTGCGCGATGCCGATGCCAGCACATTGACCAATGTGCGCGATCGGTGCCTGCGTTCGGCAGCGTCATGGCAAGCCATGGCCGTCCGCGCCGCAGAGATCGAAGCCAACCGCCGCGCCCGCGAAAAACGCGCGCCCGACGCTGTGGCCGATCTCGGCGACCCTGTTTCCAGTTGATCGAACGCCTCGGGCCCGGTGTCCAGGGCGGACGGTCGGCAGCGTGGACACATTCGAGGCACTGCCTGATGCAATGGCGCACGACCGGATGCGCCCAATAGCCGACACCCGCGCGAAATGTCGCATGGCGCCCCACACATTTCGGTCATGCCGGACCTGATCCGGCATCCAGCGCGCAGTGACACGCCGAGCGGCGTCAAATCGGTGCCGTTTGCCCCGGACGCTTCCACCCCGAACGGGATATGAGATGTCATGCCCGAGAAATGCCAGCCCTGTATCCATATCATGGCCAGCGATCGTCTGGGCACACTCTATAGCGGCGTGACGACCTGATGCGCCGCGTCGCTCAGCATCGTAGCGGGGCGTTCGAAGGCTTCACCACCCGCCATCAGGTCAAACGGCTGGTTTTTTACGAACTGTACGGCGACATGGAGCGAGCCATCGCGCGGGAGAAGCAATAGAAAAACTGGCGTCGCGATTGGAAGATCGCGCTGATCCAGACCCTCAATCCTGATTGGCACGACCTCGCCCCGGGCCTTGGTTTCGAGCCCCTGTCGGCATCGGCGCCCAACGGATAGCCAGATGCCGGATCAGGTCCGGCATGACGAAGGGAATATAGGCTCGGGGTGTGTTCGCTTGAGTCGGTTTACGCCCACTTGCAGACATCCCCTTCGTCATTCGAGCGAAAGCCGGAATGACGAAGCGACGCGTTGGCGGGGGGCGCTTCCCTTCAAAACAAGCCCTTCAGGCAGAATTGGGATTTGTCCACGCGGCATAACCGATCAGGTTCGGCGCTGACCGATAGCCCCTCTGAAATTCGTCTCGCACGGCCCCGCGCAAATCCTGCCCGGGCCGTTGCGCAACGGTCCGGGCAGGGGGATGCGTCTCGTCGGGCATCGTATTACGTCCTGTCCTCTTCCATCGCCCCGGAGCCCTCCGGAGTGCGATGCGTCGGCCTTTGAACGCGACTGCAACGGGCCTGCCACGAATGGATCGCGGCCCGGTGTCATCAGGTCGGCGGGTCGGGAGCGCACCCTCGCGGTTCCCGACGGATAGCAGCTGCCAGGACTACCCATGCCCTGTGCAACCCTCCGGAGCTATGGCCAATCCGCCTGTCGCATCTCTTGCCTTCGCACTACCCCCCAGTGAACTGCCCCCTGTGAACTGACCCCTTTGAACTGGAGCCTGGAACCGGGGCTTGCTGGTTCCGTTCTGGTGGCGAAGACAGTGAAACAGGGACTGTGCCTAAGGGCATCTCCAGATCACTGGAGATTGGATCGACAGTCGTGGGATTGGTCCTAGGGGATATGCCGTAGGAATGTGGTAAGATTATGGAAATATTGGATTAATCCGATTGTTCCATAATCTGGTCGAAACGGATGTAATTCGCGTGCGATGCAACAGGGGTGGCCGGCTCCGGCCGGCCATCCCCTGGCATTCTGCCATAAATCAGGCCGGCGCGTTGTCGCGGCGCAGCGGCACGACGGTCGCGCCCATTCCGGTCGTATCGCCGGCGTTGAGCCGCTTTTCGGTCGCCTCGATATAATCGCGCGTGATCGGCACGGCGTCGCGGTCGCGCACCAGTTGCAGCTGAAAATTGACCAGACTGGCGTGTTCGAACGCGGTTGCCGCGCCGGCGAGATAGAACAGCCACATGCGATAGAATTTTTCATCGAACAGTTCGACGATGCGATCGTGCTGGGCAACGCAGCGGTCGAACCAGGCGCGCAGCGTCGGCGCATAGTGGCGGCGCAGGATTTCGCAATCGGCGAGCATCAGCTTGTTGGGCTCGATCGCTGCGACCGTTTCGCTCAACGACGGGATATAGCCGCCCGGGAAAATGTATTTGCGCGTGAAATCGTCGGTGACCCCCGGAGGCGCGGAGCGGCCGATGGTGTGCAGCAGCATGACGCCGTCAGTTTCAAGCAAGTTATGGATCTTGCGGAAAAATTCGGGGAAATTGCGCGTGCCGACATGTTCGAACATGCCGACCGAGACGATCCGGTCGAATTTGCCCGCGACATCGCGATAATCGGTCAGGCTGAATGTCACGGAATCGGCGACACCTTCGCGCTCGGCCCAGGCCTTGGCATAGCCGATCTGTTCCTTGCTGAGTGAAATACCGTGAATTTTGGCGCCGGTCACTTTGTGCAGGTGAATGGCAAGCCCCCCCCAGCCGCAGCCGATGTCGAGCACGCGGACGCCGGGCTTGAGATTCAGCTTGGCCGCGATGTGGTTCATCTTGGCGATTTGCGCCTGTTCGAGCGTGGTGATCCCATCGGCCCAATAGGCGCAGGAATATTGCCGGTTCGGATCGAGGAACAAGTCATAGAGCCGGTCGTCGATGTCGTAGTGATGCGACACGTTGCGCAGCGAGGCGGCGCGCGCGTTGATCCGGTTGATCCGGCCCATCAGCGCCAGCCGCGCCTTTGCCACGAGGCCCGGATTGTCGAGGTCGCGCCCGCTGTCCCAGGGATTGTTGCGCCGCACGAAGCTGACGAAATCCATGATGTCGCCGCCTTCGATGTCGACGCGCTGATCCATATAGGCTTCGGCAAAGCCCAGGCTGGGGTTGCGCGCGATCTTGCCCGGCGCGCCCTTGTCGTTGAGGCGCAGGCCCAGATTGGGCCAACCCGGCGTTTCGGTGCCATAACGGCGCTGGCGACCACTGGCCTCGGTCACGGTCAGCGTACCCTGGCGGATCAGGCGTTTCAGCGCGGCATCAAGCAGGAACATCGACATTTTTGAGGGACTCTTGTGGCTGTCTTTGGGGGGAGCCCTAATTCGCGCTTAACGGGCGGCAGGTAAAGGGCCTTTGCAACCGCGCGACGAAGGTCGCGCCGGGTTGTCCGGTTGCCAGTGCCCGGTTGTCAGTGCCCGGTTGCCAGTGCCCGGTTGCCAGTGCACGGTTGTCCGTCGACCCGGCGCGCGGTATGCCCCGCATCATGCAGCTTGATCTGGTCGATGTCTTTGCCGATGGGGCCTTGTCCGGGAATCCGCTGGCGGTGGTTCATGGTGCCGATGCGCTTGATGGCGATGCCATGCTGGCGCTGACGCGCTGGCTGGGCTTTTCCGAGACCACTTTTCTTTTGCCGCCGACCCCCGTGGCTTGCGACGATTCGGGTGCAGGGATGCCCGGTGCGGACTATCGGGTGCGGATTTTCTATCCGGCGGGGGAATTGCCCTTTGCCGGGCATCCTACCTTGGGCAGCGCGGCGGCATGGCTTGCCGCCGGGGGACGCCCTGCGCGCGATGGCGTGATCGTTCAGCAATGTGGCGTGGGGCTGATCGAGGTGCGCCGCGATGGCGAGGCCTTTGCCTTTCGCGCGCCGCCCTTGCGCCGTTCGGGGCCGCTCGATGTCGGGGAACGGGCCGAGGCGATTCGCATCGCCGGGGTCTGCGAGGCCGATGTCATCGCCGCCGTCCATGCCGACAACGGCCCCGGATGGCGGCTGTTGCAGATGGTATCGGCCGAGGCGGTGCTGGCTGCGCGCCCGGTGCCGGTCGCACCGGTGCCGACCGATGTCGGGCTGATCGGCGCGTGGAGCGATGGCGGGCGTGATCGCCAGTTCGAACTGCGCGCTTTTTTCGCCGATGCCAACGGTCGTGTGGTCGAAGATCCGGTGACCGGCAGTCTCAATGCCTCGGTCGCGCAATATCTTGTTGCGGGCGGCCAGGTCGCCGCGCCGGGTTATGTCGCCGGGCAGGGGCAATGCATCGGCGCCGATGGCCGGATCGCGGTCGCTATCGAAGATGATGCGGTCTGGATCGGCGGAACGGTGCGCATGGTCGCGCGCGGCGCGGCGCTGACCATCTGAATTTTTCGCCTGAGCCGGGCCCGCACCTCCGGTTCAGCGCCGGCTCAGCTTGGCCATGGCATGTGCGGGCGGGGTTCGATGGTTCCATCGGGCTTGCCCACATGCGGGCCCGGATTCGAGGAGAGCGAGCCATGTCGCAATCGCGTTTGCGCAAACGCGCATTTGCCACCTGGAGCGCGGGGCTCTTGCTGACCGGCGCCTTGGGCGCGTGCGCCAGTCATGATGCGCCGGGCGCGGCGCCATCGGACAGCGGCAGCGCCGACGCCGGGGATGCGACGCCCGCCGCCCTGCCGCTCGGCACGACGACCCCGGCAACGGTCAGCCTTGCGCCGCCGGTGACCGCGCTTCCGGTGGGACAGGCCGTGCGGATGCGGCGCATGGCCGACAGCCGCGAGAGCTATGGCTATCTCGACCGCGCCACCTATCAGGAAAACGCGGTCGAGGACGCGCCGCCCGATTACAGTTTCGAAGTAGACGGAGTGCGGCCCTGGGTATGGACCACCGGGCGAGGCGCGCGGGTGATCTGCGAGCCGGTCGCGGGCGGATACCGCACCTATATGTATCAGGCCGGGGCCGAAACGCCCTATCTCGTGCGCGATTCGCACTATGCCTATGCCTATGACAAGGGCGCGCTGGTCGCGGTGTTTACGTCCGCCGGTACGCCGATCGATCTCGCCGTCGGGGCACAGCCGGTGATCTATGCCGGGCGCTATCTCGATCGCGGCCATGCCTTGTGGCGCGCCGCATCGACGCGACCGCATCTGGCGGTCAATGCCTATGTCTGGAGCGACCGTCGCGCCGATCTCGCCGCGCAGCGCGTCGCCTGGCAGCGCCAGATGGACCAAAACCCCGACTGGGCCGCCTGGAACGGGGCGCATCGCGACGAAGAACAGCGCCCCTGGACCGACACGCGCGCGCAGCACGAAGCCGCTGCGCAGCGCTTCGGCATCTGGCAACAGCAACGCTTTCGGGGCGCGCCGCCGCAGCTTTATCCTGTCCGGCACGCAGCGCCCGCGCGCTGATCAGCCGATCGGTCGGGGCCGCATTTCCCCGGCCAGCATGCGCGTCAATGCGGCGGCGGGCATGGCGCGGGCGAGCGGCGCGCCTTGCCCGGCCCATTGCGCGCCAAAGCCGGGCTCTGCCTTGGCCTTGGCCGCCGCGTTGAGCGCCTTGCCCAAGTCATAGGCCACCGGATAGGCGGGGATCGCTTCGGCCGGGATGTCCGCGCCGATGGCGGTAAAGCGATTGGCCAGACACCGCGCCGGGCGGCCGGAAATGACGCGGGTCATCGTCGTGTGATGCGCCGCCGGGCCAGCCAGCGCCGCGCGATAGGCGGCATCGGCCAGGCTTTCATCGGTGGCGACATAGGCCGTGCCCAATTGCGCCGCCGCCGCGCCAAGCGCCAGCGCGGCATCGATCGCGGCGCCATCCATGATCCCGCCCGCCGCGATCACCGGGATGTCGGCCTGTCGCGCCAGAATGCGCACCAGCGCCAGCGTGCCGAGCCGATCATCGGGCGCGTCGGGATCGAAACTGCCGCGATGGCCGCCCGCTTCCCAGCCTTGCGCGATGATCGCGTCGATCCCGGCGGCTTTGGCCGCGCGCGCCTCGGCGAGGTTTGTCGCTGTCGCCAGCAGCATTATCCCCGCATCGCGCAAGGCCGCAATCCGCGCCGCATCGGGCAGCCCGAAATGAAAGCTGACGACCGCCGGACGTTCGGCCAGCAGCATCGCCAGCATCGCGTCATCGACGGCAAAACTGGTGTAGATTTCATCGAGCCGCGCCGGTGGTTCGGCTTTGAACCGGGCGAATTCGGGGCGCCAGCGTTCGACCCAGCCCGCCTCGCGCGCGGCATCGCGGCGGGCAGGGGCGTGGACAAACACGTTGACGCCGAATGGCCGGTCGCTGTGCTTGCGTAGGTGCGCGATCATCTCTTGCGCACCTGCGACACCCGCCGCGCCGAGCCCCAGCGCGCCGAGCCCGCCTGCCTCCGACACCGCCGCCGCCATCGCGGGCGAAGACACCCCGGCCATCGGCGCCTGCAGAATGGGCAAGGCGATGCCCAGGCGATCGAGCAGCGCGGTCATGCCGCGCGAACGCGCGTGCGCGCGATGACGACCAGGCTGCAGGCCAGCACCGTGCCAAGGATGACGGCGAGGAATGCGCAGATCGCGGCATCGATGCGGTCATTGCCCGCGATGCGGATCATGTCGCCGAGCGAATGCGCCGGGGCGAGCACCGTCCGGGCATCGAGCGCTGCGGCAAAGCGCCGGGCATGGGCGACAAAGCCGATTTTCGGATCGTCCGACATCAGCTTGAGCCAGGCGGCATAGCCGGTGCAGGCAAGCAGCCATGACGCGGGCGCGATCGTTACCCAGGCAAACCGCGCCCGCCCCATGCGGAACAGGACGACCGTGCCGAGCAGCAGCGCGATCGCCGCGAGCATCTGGTTGGCAATGCCGAACAGCGGCCACAGCGTGTTTACCCCGCCCAGCGGATCGGTGACCCCCTGATAGAGAAAGAACCCCCAACTGGCGACGCAGGCCCCCGTCGCCAGCCCCGCGCCGGGCCACGACTGGACCCGCGTGCGCGGCACGATCAGCGCAAACAGATCCTGCAACATAAAGCGGCCGGTGCGCGTTCCGGCATCGACCGCAGTCAGGATGAACAGCGCCTCGAACAGGATGGCGAAATGATACCAGAACGCCTTCATCGTCGCCCCGCCCAGAACATGGCTGAAAATCTCCGCCATGCCCACCGCCAGCGTCGGCGCGCCCCCCGCGCGGCTGATCACGGTCTTTTCGCCGACTTCGCGCGCGGTCGTCTCGATCGTCTGCGCCGAGACGGCAAAGCCCAGTTTGGTCACTGCCGCCGACGCGCTGGCCGCATCGGTGCCGACGAGCGCGGTGGGGCTGTTCATCGCGAAATAGACCCCAGGATCGAGGATCGAGGCCGAAATCAGCGCCATCATCGCGACAAAGCTTTCCGCCAGCATCGCGCCATAGCCGATGAATTGCGCATCGGCCTCGCTCGCGATCAGCTTTGGCGTCGTGCCGCAGGCGATCAGCGCGTGAAACCCCGAGACCGCGCCGCAGGCGATAGTGATGAACAGAAAGGGAAACAGCCCACCGGCAAAGACCGGCCCGCCGCTGATCGCAAACGGCGTGATCGCGGGCATGCGCAAAACCGGCTGGACCAGCACGATCCCGATTGCCAGCGCGACGATCGCCCCGATCTTGAGAAAGGTCGACAGATAATCGCGCGGCGCGAGCAGCAACCACACCGGCAGCAGCGAAGCCGTGGCGCCATAGCCGATCAACGCCCAGCACAGCGCAGTCGGCGACCATGTGAACAAGGCCGCCCAAACCGGCACCTCGGCCACCCAGCGCCCGGCGAGGATCGCGGCAAACAGTCCGATCACGCCCAGGATCGAGGCTTCGCCAACGCGCCCGGGACGAACCCAGCGCATATAGGCGCCCATCATCACCGCCAGCGGCATCGTCGCGGTTACCGTGAACAGGCCCCACGGGCTGTTGGCCAGCGCCTTGACGACGATCAGCGCGAGCACGGCCAGAATGATGACCATGATCACGAATGTGCCGATCAGCGCGGCCACCCCGGCAATCGCGCCCATTTCCATGCGCACCAGTTCGCCGAACGAGCGCCCGTCGCGCCGCATCGAAATGAACAGCGTGACGAAATCCTGCACCGCGCCGGCCAGCACGACACCCGCCAGAATCCACAACGTCCCCGGCAAATAGCCCATTTGCGCGGCCAGTACCGGCCCGACCAGCGGCCCGGCGCCCGCAATCGCGGCAAAATGATGCCCGAACAATACGGTGCGGTCGGTCGGCACGAAATCGAGCCCGTCGCCATGCACGTGCGCCGGGGTAGGCCGCGCCGGGTCTATCCCCAAAACGCGCGTGGCAATGAACCGCGCATAGAAGCGATAGGCAATCAGATAGACCGAGACCGCCGCAATCAGCAGCCAGATCGCATTGACCCGCTCACCCCGCGACAGCGCCACCATTGCCGCCGCGCCTGCACCTGTCAGCCCGACCAGCAGCCACGGCCAGCGTCGCCCCCGAATTGCCATGATGCGCATCTCTCCCGTTGGTTTTTCGCGCGCTCAGCGATATGGCCAAGACCGCCCGGCTGGCAAGCCCGACCATCTTGGCCCGACCATCTTGGCCCGACCATCTTGCGATGCATACCGCCCTGTGAAAGGATCGCACCATGCGCAGCCCGATCCGCACGTTCGTTTATGCCCTGCTGGGCCTCGGCGACTATGACGCCTATTGCGCCCACATCCGCGAATGCCAGGCCGGACAGGATCATGGGGGGCATGATCATGGGGGGCGGGCCCCGATGACCCGCGCCGAATTCATCCGCAACCGCGAAGCCCACAAATTTGGCGGCGGGCGGGGCGGGCGCTGCTGCTAGTGGATTGTTTTTGACATTTGCATCCCGCCATCCGGATAGCACGGTCGCAAATGTCAAAAACGAAAAATCCACTAGAATCAAAAGTTTCTAGTGGTCCGAAAAGATTCTGACATTTGCGCACTACCTAGCCGAGAGCGGTAGCAAATGTCAGAATCGGACCACTAGGCGACCTGAAAAAGCAAGGGGCAGCTCTGATCGCGGCTGGATGAAGGTTTGGGGGGGGGGCGTCACGGGGACGGGAGTGTGGCGAAAATCGGCTCAGGTCGCCGCGCTGCGCGCGAGGGCCAGCATCGCGTCGATAGCGATATGGCGTTCGCAATGGTCGGCCAGTTCGTCGAGCGCGGCATCGACCATGGCCGCGTGATCGAGTCCGTTGCTGGCGAGGCCCAGCTTGCCGAGCAGCGCGCCGCGCAACCCCGGATCGGCAAACAGGCCATGGCAATATGTCCCCATCACCCGGCCATCGAGGCTGATCGCGCCATCGAGCGTACCGTCGTCGAGCACGGCGAAGGGCAAATCGGCGCCGGGGCCATGCGTTTCGCCGATGTGCATTTCATAGCCGCCAAACCGCGTTCCGAGCGCGGCCCCGGAGACGGCGCGTAACGTCTTGTCGCCCGAGAGCCTGGTCGTGACATCGATCAGGCCGATCCCGGCGATCGTGGCGGGCGGGCCTTCGATGCCTTTGGGATCGGCAATCCATCGTCCGAGCATCTGGTATCCGCCGCAGATGCCCAAGATCATGCCGCCGCGCCGGTGATGCGCGAGGATGTCGATGTCCCACCCCTGTTCGCGCAAAAAGGCCATGTCGGGGATCGTCGCCTTGGATCCGGGCAGCACGATCAGCGCCGCTTCTGCCGGAATGGGGGTGCCAGGCGGGATCATCGCGAGCTCGACGCCCGGTTCTGCCTTCAGCGGATCGAGATCGTCGAAATTGGCAATGCGCGGCAGGATCGGGCAGGCGATCAACCGGCGCCCGGCTCGCGCGCCCTGGCCGCGTTCGAGCACGACGGCGTCCTCGCTCGGCAGCGTCCGCGCGGCGGCGAGCCAGGGAACGACGCCCATGCCGGGCCAGCCGGTCAGCCGCTCGATCGCGCGATAGCCGTCTTCGAACAGCGCGGGATCGCCGCGAAACTTGTTGATGACAAAGCCCCGGATCATGGCCGCATCGGCTGGATCGAGCACCGCGCGCGTGCCCGCCAGCGCGGCGATCACGCCGCCGCGATCAATGTCGCCGATCAGCACGACCGGCACGCCTGCGGCGCGGGCAAAGCCCATGTTGGCGATGTCTCCGCTGCGCAAGTTGATTTCCGCCGGGCTGCCCGCGCCTTCGACCACGACAATGTCGCAGCGCGCGGCGAGGCGCGCATGGCTTTTCAGCACGTCGGGCAGCAAAGGGCGCCGCCCTTCGCGGAAATCCGCCGTGCCGAGCGTCCCGCGCACGCGGCCATGAACGATCAGTTGCGCGGTCAGATCGGCCTGCGGTTTCAACAGCACCGGGTTCATGTCGGTATGCGGCTCGGCGCGCGCGGCCAGCGCCTGCAAGGCCTGCGCGCGCCCGATTTCGCCGCCGTCGGCAGTGACGGCGGCGTTGTTCGACATGTTCTGCGGCTTGAACGGCAGGACCGACAGGCCACGATTGGCCAGAGCGCGGCAAATCCCGGCGACGAGCACCGATTTGCCCACGTCCGACCCCGTTCCCTGGAGCATTATGGATGCCATGGTATCTCCAGGGTCACTGAGGGCAGGGCTGGTTCAGAAGTGGCCCCGGATGCCGACATAGGCGGTGCGCCCGAGGCTGTTGTAGCCATAGGCGGTCTGATACTGGCGGTCGCCGATGTTATCGATCCGGCCAAACAGTGTCAGCGCGCTCTGGACCTTCCATTCGACGCGCCAGTCGAACAGCGTGTAGCCGCCAAGCACTTGCGCATAAGTGCTGTCGTTGAACGAAGCGCCCGCGTGGCGCATCGCGACGCTGGTGGTCACGCCAAAGGGCAGATCATACCCCACTTCGCCGTTGAACACGTGACGCGGCACGCGCGGCAATTGCTTGCCATAGGTCGTGGCGCCGTCCGTGCGGTCTTCGTTGACGACGATGGCATAGTTGGCATCGGCAAACAGATGCGCCACGCGCGCCTTGCCGGTCAGTTCGAGCCCGCGCCCGAATGCCTTGTCGACATTGGCGTAATAGCCATAGCCGTTGATCAGGCAGGCCGGCGGCGTCGACGGGTCCGACGGGTTGATCGGGTAGGGGCAATAGGCAAACCCGATCAGGTTGGTCGAATGGCGTTCCCACCAGGTCGCGCCGATCTGCACCGCTTTGCCAAACAGCGCGCGTTCGGCGCCCAGTTCCCAGCCTTTGGCATGTTCGGGCTTGAGGCCGGTGTTCCCGTAATCGCTGTAAAGCTGATAGAGCGAGGGCGCCCGGTAGCCTTCGTCATACGTCGCGCGCAGAACGGTCGTACCCTTGTCGGGGGTATAGGCCGCGCCCGCGCTGAACACGGTGTTGCCGCCGAATTGCGAATGATGGTCATAGCGCACGCCGCCGTTGAGCGTCAGCCCGGTGACCGGCGTCACGCGCGCTTCGCCATAGGCGCTGTTGGTATTCGCGCTTTCGGGCAGCAGGGCATAAGGCATCAGCCCGCCATCATCATAAGGCGAGCCGGTGCGCATGTGCTGTTCTTCGCGCTCGGCGCCGAAAATCAGGTCGATCCCCTTGGTCGGGGTCAGCGTGCCCTGATATTCATAGCGGCGCGTCTTGCCATGTCCGACAAACGTCAGCGCCGGGCTGCCATAGAGCGCGTTGATCGGATAGAGATCCTCGTTGTCGGTCTGATCCTGCTGGACCGAAATGCGGTTCTTGAACCGGCCGTCGAGCAGCGCGACATTGAGCCCGGCATAGACCGACCATTGCTTGGTAAGCGCATAGTCGCCCGAATAGATCTGCGGCGCCAGGCTGAACGTGTCGGAAAAGCTGTTGCGCGAATCGTTCCAGTACCCGCGCAGATCGAGCGAGACGTTGGCCGCGATACGGAATGTCAGCGTGCCGCTTGCCGCCTTGCGGGTATAGCCATTGGGCTGCGTTCCGCCGACCAGCGTCGGAATGCCGTCGGTCGAAAACGCAGTGCCCGATACGCGCCAGTCGACCAGCGATGACGTGCCGCCCAGCCCGGCATGGGCATTGACCGTCTGGTTGGACCCGCCCTCGACGCCAAAGTCGCCTTCGAGCGGCTTTGTCGGCACAACTGTCGTGACATTGATGATCCCGCCCATCGCGTTCGATCCCCACAGGATCGATTGCGGCCCGCGCAGGATTTCGACGCCCGCGATGTCGTCGGCAAACAGATGCGTGATATCAAATCCGCCGTTGATCGAGGTCGGATCGGCCATGCGCATCCCGTCGATCACCATGATGGTCTCGGCTGGATCGGCGCCGCGAATGCGCAAGCTGGTGACCTGACCATAGCCGCCGTTGCGCGCGACGGTCACGCTCGGGGTGCGATCGAGCACGTCGGTCAGCGCCAGCGGTTGCGCCAGCGCGAGATCGTCGGCATCGAGCACGGTCACGCTCGACGACACCCGGTCGCTGTCGACGGGGGTGCGCAGCGCGGTGACGACGATCCCGTCGCCCCCATCGGACGACGGGGTTTCGGCCAAGGCGGCGCCGGGTAGTGTGAAGCAGGTCAGGGCAAGCGCCGAAGCGGCAAACAGGAAACGGGCAAACCTGGTATTTCGAGTCATGAAAAAATCCCCATAACAGCATCGGACGAACTGCATGAGGCGTCGACGCAAGGGGGGGATTGGTGGCGGCCCGATGCAACGGGCCATCAACAGACACACCCCGCAAGCCCAAAGACCCACGCAGCCATGGCTGTCGCTCGACAGGGGAAACCCCGCTCGCGCCGAACACCCCTGTCGGCACGAAGAACGACCACGACAGGCAGGTCTCCTGGCTCACGGGTCAAGGCCGATCCGGCGCCTTCTCGGGGCTTTTGTGCCCCAATGGCGAAATGGCCGGTCGGCTCGCCGCTTACAGTTGCAGGGGCAGCCCGGGGTTTTCACCCGAGTTCCCTTTTGATCCCCGGCAAAGGGGAACCTGTCGCGTCGGTGCGCATAAGCCCCGATGGACGGATTGACAAGGCGGCCGTGCACAAACCCGCCGCCTTGCACAATGTGAGAACCCGCGCGCCCGGCGACGGCCCTCGCAGTTGACGGTCCGCCGCCGCGATGATGGCATGGCGATCCGGGGATTTGAGGTCAGGGGAGACCAGCGTGGTTCGGCGAAGTGGTCATCCTGAACGGCACGCGGCGCACATGCGCCGATCAGCCGACGACGATGATCTCGGTCATGGTCGGCGCAGGGCGTTGATGGCGTCAGCTCAGCGGACAGAGCGTCTGAAAGGTGCGGTCGTGATAGACCAGCGGCGCCAGATCCGGCCGGTTCCACACCGCCGTCACATCGCCGATGACGATCGCATGGGTGGCCACGAGCGTGATCGAATGGACCTTGCACCGGATCGCGGTCAGGGCGTCGCCATGGCGCGGCGGCGCGTCTTCGTCGAAAATCCAGCCGGTGTCGGCGAATTTGTCCGCGCCGGAAAGGCCCGTGCGCCCGGCAAAGGTTTCGGCAAGCGCGCGCCCGCCGACGCCCAGGACATTGACGCAAAAGGCATCGGCGCGGGCGAGCGTGTCGAACGTCGCGCCATGGCGGTTGAGGCATGCCAGCATGCGCGGCGGCGCCATCGACAGCGAACAGACCGCCGTCGCCGTCAATCCGACTGCGCCCGGGCCGACTGCGCCCGGGCCGCTGCCTGTGGTGATGATGGTCACGGCGCCGGCAAGATGGCCCATGCCTGCTTTGAATTGCTCGATCATCGCGGCTCCCCGGTGTGTTTTGCGGGCCGGGTCGTAGCGTGTGAAAAAGGCGTGGCGAAATCCGCTGATGGCAGGGATTATCCCGATCGCGCAAGCGGGGGTGCGCGATCGGCTGTCCTGGCGTCTGCCCTTTTTCGGCCCCGGTTCATGAGGTCATGGTGATGTTTTCCGCACAGCATGCCAATGCCGCCGTGATCCCGCCCAACCTTGCCGACGTCGGTCTGGCCGATGTCGCCGGGCGGCGCTTCATGTCGAGCGATCGCGACGAAGTGCGCGGCTATGTCGGTCGGATGTACTGCGATCATTCGCTCGATCTGGTCAATGCCGACGGGCGGCTCGATACGCGCATCGCCCATCTGCGCTGCGGCGGCGTTGCGCTGACCGACATGAGCTATGGCGCCGATGTCATGATCGATGCCGGGCGGCTGGAAGATTTCTATCTCGTGCAGATCCCGGTCGCGGGCCGTTCGGGCCTCAGCCTTGGGGGCAAACACGGCGATTACGGGCCGGGCCGCGCCTCGGTGCAGAACCCGCAAGTACCGCTGGCGATGTATTGGAGCGGCGATTGCCGCAAACTGGTGCTGCGCTATGACCGCGCCGGTTTCGAACGCTTTGTCGAAGCCTGCGTCGGGCGCCCCTTGCGCGGCTGCGTCGATTTCGAACCGTGGTTCGACACGGATTCGCGGCTGGGCGCCCTGCTGATCCAGCAAGTCCAGGCGGTGATCGCGATGGCGCGCCATGGGGCGGCGGGCGGGGCGGTTCCGGCCTTGCTCGAACGCCATCTCGAAACCACGCTGATGGGCATGCTGCTGTTTCTTCAGCCGCACGACCTGACCGCGCAACTGGCGCAGAGGGTGCCCGGTGCCGATCCTGCGCCGGTGCGCCGCGTGCGCGAATATCTGGAGGCCCATGCGCACGAGCCGATCGATCTGGCCGATCTGGTTACCGTGGCCGGGGTGCCGCTGCGCACGCTGCACCATCAGTTTCGCCATGTCCTGGGGGTTTCGCCGATGCAATTGCTGCGCGACATCCGGCTCGACCGGGTGCGCGCCGAACTGGCCTCGCCGCACGAGACGACCAATGTCACCCAAGCCGCGATGAACTGGGGCTTCGAACATCTGGGCCGCTTTGCCGTCGCCTATCGCCACCGCTTTGGCGAAACCCCGCGCGAAACGCTTGGGCGCCAGCGCGGGGTTTGATTGGGCCGGTGCCGCCCTCGAAATTCGCCCTTTCGCGAATTTTGACAAACGGCGCTTGAAAGGGTGGCGGGGTTGCGATCTGCGGATGATGTTTGCCGTGATCGGATTGTGACGGATCGGTGAAACCATAGCCTGTGCGCATTCGCAAACAGCGGGGAGCGACATGGCAAAGATTGCGATTGTGGGGGCGGGGCAGGCCGGCCTGCATCTGGGTATCGGCCTGCTTGCGGGCGGCCATCAGGTTACCATGGTATCGAACCGGACCGGCGCGGAGATCGCGGCGGGCTTCGTGACGTCGAGCCAGTCGATGTACGGCATGGCCCTGGGGTTCGAACGCGAGCTCGGCATCGATTATTGGCAGGATGGCGCGCCGCAGTATCGCGCCGCGCAAATGCGCGCCGCCGACAGCGAGGGCCATGTCGGCCTGTTCTGGCAGGGCGACATGGAAGAGCCGGGGCAGTCGATCGACCAGCGGATCAAGATGCCGCGCTGGATGGACCGTTTCGAGGAACTGGGTGGCGATCTGATCATTGCCGACGCCGACATGGCGATGCTCGAACGGCTGGCCGCGAGCCACGATCTGCTGATCGTCGCTTCGGGCAAAGGCGAGATCGGCCGCCTGTTCGAACGCAATCCCGCGCGTTCGCCGTTTACCCAGCCGCAGCGGGTGCTGGCGCTGACTTATGTGCATCGGTTCAGCCCGCGTCCGGGCAAGCCGGCGATCTGCATCAACATCAATCCCGGCATCGGCGAATTCGTGTCGTTTCCGGGGCTGACTCTCGACGGGCCTTGCGAGATATTCACGATCGAGGCGATTCCGGGCGGGCCGATGGATTGTTGGGACGAAGTGCGGACCGCGCAGGACCATCTGGCGGTCAGCGAGCGCCTGTTGCGCGACTTCTTTCCGATCGAGGCGGAACGGATCGAGGGCCATCTCGAACTGACCGACGACAAGGCGGTGCTGCGCGGACGCATCACGCCGACGACGCGCCATCCGGTTGCCACGCTGCCCAGCGGCGCGCTGGCATTCGGCATTGCCGATGCGGTCTGCGTCAACGATCCGATCACCGGGCAGGGGTCGAACAACGCGGCCAAATGCGCCAAAGTCTATCTCGACGCGATCCTTGCGCATGATGGGCCGTTCGACGCGCAATGGATGAACGCGACGTTCGAAACTTACTGGGACTATGCGCGCTATGTCGTTGATTATACGAACATGACGCTGACCCCGCCGCCGCCGCACATGATGCAGATCCTGAAAGCGGCGGAAACCGATCCCACGCTCGCGCGGCTGATGGCCAACAGCTTCAACGATCCCAAGGCGATCGCGCCCTGGTACTACGACCCGGTCGAGGCGGACCGGTTCCTGTCGGAGCGCACACAAGCGGCCTGACCATTCGGGCGACTTCTTAAATAAGCGCCTCAAAACCATGATCTTCGGGGAGTTTTCAACAATGCAAGCAACAGTCGAACTGCGCGCGCGGCGCATGCGCGCGCGCCATCTATTGGCCGGTCTCGTCTCGGCAATGGCGCTGGCCCAGGGCGGCCTTGCGCACGCCGACGAAGCCCCCAAGGCCGGGGCCTCGCCGCTTGACGAGGCGATCACCGTGACCGCGCGCAAGCGGGCCGAGCGGCTGCAGGATACGCCGATCGCCATTACCGCCGTATCGCAGCGCGCGATGGAAGCGCGCGGCATCCGCAGCACCGACGGGCTGGCCAACCTGACGCCCAATCTCACGCTGCAGAACAACCCGTCCTATTCGGGCGCGAGCAACAATGCCTCGATCTATATTCGCGGCATCGGCCAGTCGGATTTCGTGCCGACGGTCGAGCCGGGCGTGGGCGTCTATGTCGACGGGGTCTATGTCGCGCGCTCGGTCGGCGCGATTCTCGATCTGGTCGATTTTGACCGGATCGAAGTGCTGCGCGGGCCCCAGGGCACGCTGTTCGGGCGCAACACCATCGGTGGAGCGATTTCGGTGACGACGACCGCGCCCGATACCCATGCGCTGGCGATCAGCGGTTCGGCCACGACCGGCACCGACGATCTGGCAGTGTTCAAGCTGATGGCCAATGTGCCGATCAGCGATCATTTCGCCGTGCGCGCCTCAATCGCCCATTTCGGGCAGGACGGCTATGTCCGGCGCGAATCCGACGGGTTGCTGCTCGGCAATCAGAACCATTGGGTCGGGCGGATCGCGGCGCGGATCGAGCCTTTGCCCGACTGGACGGTGGATATTGCCGCCGATGGCACCACCGGGCGCGAAAACGGCCCGCCGACCAGCCTGATCGGCATCAATTACGGCAAGACCACCGATCCGGCGACCCCGCCGATGGCCGACATCTGGAACACCATCGCCAATGTGAAGGCGGGCGGCGGGCCGGTGCCTTGCGCCACGGCAGCGGCGCCGGTGAACACGGCGGTCGCGGGCTGTTTCGACAATCGCTATGTGCTGGGCCCCAATGCCAATGCCGGGACCGGGCCGAGCGTGTCGAATTCCGACATCGGCGGGGTGTCGATGACGAATGCCATCGCGGTCAGCCCGGCGCTGACGATCAAGAGCATCACCGCGCTGCGCGCCATGGTGGGCACTTATGCCCGCGACGGCGATGACAGCCCGGCCGCGATCGCGCAGTTCTACGATCATATCACCCAGACCCAGTTCAGCCAGGAACTGCAACTGCTGGGCAAGGCGCTCGACGGGCGGCTCGACTGGATCGTCGGGGGCTATTTCTTTCAGGAATCCGGCAACGACGTCAACAATCTGACCTTTACCATCTCGCAATTCCGCTCGGGCGGGTATTATCGCAACCAGAGCCTGGCGGCATTCGGGCAGGGCACGTTCAAGCTGACCGATACGTTGAAGCTGACGGCGGGGCTGCGCTATACCCACGATACCAAATGGTTCCATCCCGATCAGGTGATCATCGCCAATCTCGCCTCGTTCCTCGGCGCGCCGTTCAATTCGCCGATTTTCGATCCGGGCACGCGCATCCTGCCCGATGTCATGGCCAAAGTGCATTTCAGCGAGCCGACGCCGATGGTCAATCTGGCCTGGCAGCCGACGCAATCGCTGATGACCTATGCGACATGGTCGCGCGGGTTCAAATCGGGCGGGTTCAGCCAGCGCGTGTTTCCGCCGATCATTCCGGGCGTGACCACGCCGATCACCGATCCGGTCGCCGCGATCCCGAGCTTTGCCCCGGAAAAGGTCGATGTCTATGAAGCCGGGGTAAAATTCCAGACGCCCGATCGGCGCCTGACCTTCAACGCGGCGGCGTTCGACACCGAATACAAGGACATGCAGGTCCAGGTCTTCACCAGTGTCGCCCCGGTGTTTCGCAATGCGGGCAGCGCCTCGATCAAGGGGTTCGAGCTGGAAAGCCAGTTGCGCCCGCTGCACGGATTGCTGGTCGAAGGCACGCTTGGCCTGACGGCGGCGCATTACAAGCAGATCGACACGGCGACGACCTATATCCAGCCGACCAACATGTTCGAACGCGTTTCGAAATGGACCGCTTCGGCAGGTGCGACGTATGACATCCCGCTGGCCGGGGGATCATTGCTGCGCCCGCATGTCGATTGGTCGTATCGCAGCAAATTCTACAACGACGCTTTCAACACGCCGCAAATCGCCCAGGCGGGCTATTCGCTGTTCAACGCCGGCCTGGGATGGACCAGTGCCGGCGGCCAGATCAGTTTGTCCGCCAATGTCAAGAACATCGCTGACAAGCGCTATCTGCTTTCGGGCGTGCTGGTCGATGCGTTGCAGGCGTTTGAAGGCGTCTACAACCGTGGCCGCGAATGGTCGCTGACCGCTGCGTTCAAGCTCTGATTCACCGGTTCACCCTGACTGACGGGGCCATTCCATGCGGGTGGCCCCGTCTTTTTTGCGTCCATCGCGGATTTGCGGGAACTGGCATTTGAGTGCGCTTTTCAGATTATCGTCATCCCGGACTTGATCCGGGATCCAGCTTTCTTCTTGGCACGAGCCGATCATCAACACGCTCTGCCAGGGGACCGAAAAATGAACCGGTGGCGTCAAACGAAAGCTGGACCCCGGATCAAGTCCGGGGTGACAAAGTTGACAAACTCATCCCGCAAATCCGCGATGAACTCTTTTTTGGCCCGTTTTTTGTCGGATATTTGCGTGAATCCCACAATGTGAGAGGGCGGTTTTGCGCTTGAGAACCGGGCCGATTAATGGCCTGATCCGTATAGGCGGCCCGGCTGAAACGGGCGCAATTTCACGACCAAAGGGTACAGGCGCATGTCCGCACAATCTGCAAACCTGATCGACATTTTCCATGCGCGCCATGCCGGGCACGAGGGCAAGCCGGCGCTGGTCTGGCGCGGTGAAACGGTCTGCAGCTTTGGCGATCTGCCGCGCAGCATCGGGCGCTATCGCGCGGCGCTGGCGCAGCTTGGCGTCAAGCGCGGCGACCGGGTCATGGTCAAGGCCGACAATTCGCCGGCATTTGTTTTCACCTATCTTGCGGTGCTGGCCTCGGGCGCGATTTTTGTGCCGATGAACGCGGCCTATACCGCCGCCGAAGTGGCGCTGTTGATCGAGGATGCCGAGCCGGCGCTGCTGGTCCATGCGGCGGCGACCGCCGTGCCGGATCTGGCCGAGGCGCCGGTGCGCCGGATCACGCTCGAAGGCGATGGCAGCGGGGCGTTGCCCGATCTTGCCGCAACGCTTGCGCCCCTTGATGGCGTCGAGCCGATGGGGGCCGACGATCTCGCCGCGATCCTGTTTACTTCCGGCACGACCGGGCGGCCCAAGGGCGCGATGCTGACGCATGGCAATCTGTCGAGCAATGTCGCCGTGCTGTTTGAAACCTGGCGTTTTTCGGATGCGGATACGATCCTCCATGCGCTGCCGCTGTTTCATGCCCACGGGCTGTTTGTGGCGTTGCATCTCGCTCTGTTCAGCGCGGCGACCTTGCGCATGTTGCCCAAGTTCGACGCGAAGGCGGTGATTGCCGAATTGCCGCTGGTCAGCGTGTTCATGGGGGTGCCGACCTTCTACACCCGCCTGCTCGACAATCCGGCCTTCACGCGCGACGTGGCTGCGGCGCGGCGCTTGTTCATCAGCGGCTCGGCGCCGCTGTTGCCCTCGGTGTTCAACGCCTTCGAGGAACGCACCGGCCATCGCATTCTCGAACGCTATGGCATGACCGAAGCGGTGATGATCACCTCCAACCCTTATGAACAGGCGGGGCGCATCCCCGGCACAGTGGGCTTTCCGCTGCCGGGCGTGTCGTTGCGCGTGATCGATGGCGCGCGCGCCGAAGTGCCGACGGGCGAAGTCGGCGAAATCGAGATCAAGGGCCCCAATGTCTGTCGCGGCTATTGGCGGCGGCCCGAAGCGACCGCGGAAAGCTTTCACGCCGACGGCTATTTCCTGACCGGCGACACCGGGTTCAAGGACAGCGAAGGGCGCGTGACGATTTCGGGGCGGTCGAAGGATCTGATCATTTCGGGCGGCTACAACGTCTATCCGGCGGAAATCGAGATGATCCTCGCCGAAGTGTCGGGCGTGCAGGATGTGGCGGTGTTTGGCGTGCCGCATCCCGATTTCGGCGAGGCGGTCATGGCGGCGGTGACGCTCGACGGCGGCGCATTTGACATGGGCGCGATGGAGGCGCTGATCGCGTCGCGCTTTGCCCGGTTCAAACAGCCCAAGGCGGTCCACGTGCTCGACGAATTTCCGCGCAATGCGATGGGCAAGATTCTGAAGGCCAAGTTGCGCGAAACGTACGCCGACAGCTTCGCCTGATGGGCGCGCTGACGGGAAAGGCGGGGCTGGTCACCGGCGCGGGCAGCGGCATGGGCCGTGCCGCTGCGCTCGCCATGGCGCGCGAAGGGGCCGCCGTCGTGCTCGTCGGGCGGCGTGTTGCGCTGCTCGAGGCAGTGCAGCGCGAAATTGCCGATTTCGGCGGTCGCGCGGTGGTCTATCCCGGCGATGTCACCGATCGGGCCGTGGCGATGGGCGCGGTTGACGCCTGTATCGCGGCATTCGGCGCGCTCGATTGCGCGTTCAACAATGCGGGCGGCCATGGCGATCCCGCGCCGATCGATGCGACCGACGACGACGATGCCGTCATCGATCTCAATTTTCGCGCGGTCATGTGGGGCGTCAAATATCAGGTCGCCGCGATGCGCCGTAAGGGCCGCGGGGCGATCGTCAACAATGCCTCGATTTTCGGGCTCAAGGGCATGCCCGGCATCGCCGCTTATTGTGCGAGCAAGTTTGCCGTGGTCGGCCTGACCAAGGCGGTCGCGCTGGAATGCGCGGGGGCGGGCATTCGCATCAATGCCGTTGCCCCCGGCGGGACGGAAACGCCCAATTTCCTGCGTGTGATGGACGGCGATGCCCATGCCATGGACGCGATGGTGCCGATGGGGCGCATCGGTCAGCCCGACGAAGTGGCGCGCGCGGTGGTCTGGCTGATGTCGGACGCGGCTGGCTATGTCACCGGCTCTGTCCTGTCGGTCGATGGCGGTCTGTCCGCCGGATAGCGTTTCAGAACACCGCAGGTACGCCCGCCAGTACCGCGTCCTGCGGATTTTCCGGCGTTGGATAGCTGCGCTTGGAATGTGCAAGGCCGAGATCGAGCAGCGTTTCGCACTGCTTGAACGCGATCAGGCCGGGATTGAGCACCGGCACATCGAGCCGTTCGGCCAGATAGCGGTGCGACTGGTGCATTGTCGTCGAGCCCAGGATGATCGCTTCGGCACCATCTTCGTCGATCGCGCGGCGGCATTGCTCTTCCAGCTTGCCGAACACGATGTCTTCCTTGCCGGCGAGCAGCTCGCGCGTGTCGGGGCGCGTGGCAATATCGCGCACCGAGGCCAGCCGCGCGCCAAGCCCGGTTTCGACCGCCAGCTTGCGATAGATCCAGTGCCATTGCGGCCACATCGTCACGACCGAAAACCGCTTGGCGAGATCTGCCGCAAGGAAAAACGACGCGCGGCCCGGCCCGACGACAGGGATCGACAGCCGCGACCGCAGCGCGTCGAGCCCGGAATCGCTGACCGTGTTGAGGCACACGGCGGCAAAGCCTTCGTCTTCGGCGCGCTGACCCGCCTCAAGGCAAAAGGCATCGGCCATGGTCGCCTCATAGGCCGAATCGAGCGATGAGGTTCCGGCGCGAACGCCGGTGAATTCGACGCTGATGTCATCGCGCACCAACCCTGCGGGAAGCTGCGCGGCAAATCCTGCCAGCGCTTCTGCGGGAAGGGGAACGGGGACGATCATGCGGATGCGATGGCGGGTCATGGCGGTCTTTCCGGTTCAGTTGCAGACGGTCTGCGCGGGATAGAGCTTGCGGCCGATTTCGCCGGCATGGCGGTTCAATTCGGCAACGATGGCGGGAACCGACTGGTGTGGCAGGCGCGGCGCCGGGGCAGAGCCGGACAGCGCGGCAACGACCTGGCCATCGGCATCCCGGATCGGGACCGCAACGCAGCGCAAGTCATCGAACAGTTCGCAATCGTCGAGCGCATAGCCCTGTTCGCGCACCATGATCAGTTCGCGCGCGAGCGCTGCGGGCTCGATGATCGTCCGCCCGGTCAACGCGATGAACGGCCCCTCGGCCAGATAGGCGTCAAGATGCGCCTCGGGCAGCGCGGCGAGCAGGACTTTACCGAGGCCCGAACAATAGGCTTCGAGCTTGGAACCGATCTGCGTCGGCAAGGGGTGGCTGCGCACGGTTGCCTTGGCGAGATACGTGACCATGAATTCGCTGTCGAGTACGCCGAGATGCGCGGTCGGCGTGATCGTCTGGGTAATGCGGCGCAGGCTCGGGTCTGCAGCGGCGGCAAGCAGCCCGTCGAGCGAGGCATGGCGGCCGAGTTCGAGCACGCCGAGCCCGATGCGGTATTTGCCCGGCGACGTGTGAATCACCGCGCCCAGCGATTCCATCGTCGCCAGCAGGCGATGCGCGGTCGCTACCGAAAGGCCGCATTGCGCGGCGATCGTGGGCAAGCTTTCGCTGCCGCCGCGACGGGCGATGCAGGCAAGGAGACTGAAAGCCCGGTCAACGGACTGAATGCGCGGCGTGGCCATGCTTTCCCCCCATGTCGGCCAGTCCTTGCGCGTCCGCCCTCTCGTGATTCGGGACGGGTTGTTCGTGGCTGGCAGATTGGTTGACAGACGGGTTGGCCCCGTCCTGATTGATGAAAAGCGTATCAAAGATCAATTGATAGTCAATCCAAGATAAAGTCGTTTCCTCTAAAGGGTGCCTCGATCATCCTCTCATGATATGAGAGCGCAGGCAGGGGTGCGCTTTGACAGCACGGCCGTCTGCCCATCATTCTCTCTCCACAAGCCAGATCCGAACCAGTGGGGTTCGCTTAGAAAAGGGCGGGCGTCTGCAACGGCGCCGACATGTCCGGGGACTGGCTCGACAAGGGGAGCTAAACATGATGGGGATTTCGAAATTGAGCCTGGCGGGCGTGTCGCTCGCCGCTTTGATGACCGCCGCGTCGCCCGCGATGGCCGACGATGCCGCGCAGCCGGCGCCGAAACCTGCCGATGGGGGCGAGATCATCGTTACCGCGCAGCATCGCGCGCAATCGCGTCAGGATGTCGGTATCGCCATCGCCGCCTTTGGCCGCGAAGCGCTCAAGACCTTGAACGTCCAGTCCTCGGTCGATATTGCCCGCATCACGCCGGGGGTATCGCTGTCGAGCAATGTCGGCGGGCAAAACAGCCAGTTTTCGATCCGCGGGGTGACCCAGAACGATTTCAACGACGCGGTCGAGGCGCCGGTCGCGGTCTATGTCGACGATGGCTATGTCCCCAACATGCAGGGGCAGACGTTCGGGATGTTCGACCTCGAACGCGTCGAAGTTCTCAAAGGTCCGCAAGGCACGCTGTTCGGGCGCAACGCGACCGGGGGCCTGGTCCAGTATGTCGTGGCCAAGCCGACCGACCAGTTCGATGCGACTCTCAATGCCGGATATGGCCGCTACAACCAGACGCGGATCGACGGCGCGATCAGCGGCCCGTTGACCCAGACGCTTTCTGCGCGGGCCTCGTTCTATTACGACCGCAACGATGCCACGCTGAAAAACGTCTATCCGGCAGGGGCCGCAGGCGGCACGCCGGTCAATCTGGGCGGAGTCACATCGCCGTGCTGCGCCAACGAAGGCAATGCGGACACGCTCGCCGGACGCCTGCAGCTGCAATATCAGCCGTCGAGCGATCTGACCGTGCGTCTGGTCGGCTCGATCGCGCGGCAGCGCATGTCGACCGGGCCCTATCAGCAGGAAGCCACGATTGCCGAAGTCAATGCTGCGGGCAGTGTTATCAATTCGTATGCTGTCTCGCCGACCGAGACGCGCGCGGCGATCGGGCCGGGCGGCGCCAATTACACCGGCTTTTCCGGCTCGCCGGCGTCACGTCTGGCGGGGGCGGACTGGTTCGGCTTTACCGCGCCCAATCCGGCCTTGCGCCAGGTTTCGGTGGGTTATGCCAGCTCGAACGCCAACTGGACCGACAGCTATAACGGCGCGCTGCATGTCAATTACGACTTTTCCGGCATGCATTTCGTTTCGATCACCGACTTCAAGAGCTTCGACAAGAGCTTTGCGATGGACGTGGCCGCTTCGCCGACGAGCTTCGTCGCCTATGGCACGCTGGCGCATACACAAAGCTTCAGCCAGGAACTACGCCTGTCGGGCAGCGGGCCAAAGCTCGACTGGACGCTTGGCGCCTATTACCTGTTCATCAACGCGCGTGCTTCGGACGGCTTTATCGCGCCGGCCTACAGCCTGTTTGCCGGGAACCTTGGCGCGACCGACACCGGCATCGACCTGACCAACAGTTTCCGGCTCAAGACGTCGTCGGGATCGCTGTTCGGGCAAGTCGAATACGAGTTCGTGCCGAAGTGGAAAGTGATCGTCGGCGGCCGCATCATCAGCGAGCATCAGACGTATGACTTCGCGTCGGGCGCCACGGCCAATCTCGATCCTTTTGCGATCAATCCGGTCACCGCGAGTTCGGAACTGTTCCCGTTGCAGCCGAGCTTTGACGACAGCCGCACCGAGACGCTGTGGACCGGCAAGGCGCAGCTCGAATACCATCCCGATCACGATCTCCTGATCTACGCCGGGGTCAATCGCGGGGTAAAGGGCGGCAGTTTCAATGCCAAGCTGCCTGACGGCACTCCGGCGCTGCCCGCTTCGCAGATTCCCTACAGCCCCGAAGTGCTGTGGTCCTACGAAGCCGGGTTCAAGCTGACGTTCCTCAACGGGGCGGGCACGTTCGATGCTTCGGGCTATTACTACGATTACCACAACTATCAGGCGTTCACGTTCCAGAACGTGTCGGGTGTGGTGCAGAACCGCAATGCGCGCACCTATGGTGCCGAAGCAGAACTCGTGCTGCGGCCGGTGCAGGGATTGCAGCTGAATGCCTCGGTCTCGGCATTCGATGCGCAAGTCAAGGATCTGCAGATTGCGCCTGGCGTGTTTCGCAATGTGCGCCCTTCGTTTGCCCCGCGCACGCAGATCGCGGGCCGGGTCAGCTATCGCCTGCCGGTTTCGATCGCGGGCGGGTCGCTGACGGTCAATGGCGACGGCACGTATACCTCGGGCTCGTTCAACAATCTGCAGAATTTCGATTCGCAGTGGATGCCTGGCTACACGCTGTTCAACGCCGGGGTGACCTGGAAGGACGCGGGCGGCCACTACAATCTGGGCGTCTTTGTCAACAACGTCACCGACAAGCTTTACAAAGTCAGCGGCTATGACCTGTCGAACCTCTGCGGCTGTTCCGAAGAAGTTTACGGCAAGCCGCGCTGGTGGGGTGTGACCGCCGGCTACAGCTTCCGCTGATCCAAGCGCCCGGCATGCAAAATGCCGGGCGCGAAATTCCCCCCCTGCCGATGACCCGCATGGCTGCCTCAGCCGAAAGGAACCAGTCCGATGAACGAACAGACCCCCGTCCGCCGACGCAGGACGGTCAGCGCCAACCAGATCGCCGCCGAGCGGATGAACGATGAAAAGACCCAGGGGCAGTATCAGCCCTACAAGGATGCCGCCTGGGGTTTCATCAACCATTGGTATCCCGCGCTGTTTTCCGAGGAACTGCCCGAACAGAAAGTCGAAGGCATCCAGATCGCCGGCGTGCCGATCCTGTTGCGGCGCGCGGCGGGCAAGCTTTATGCGATCAAGGACCAATGCGTGCATCGCGGCGTGCGCCTGTCGTCAAAACCGATGTGTTTCAACGACACGTCGATCGCCTGCTGGTATCACGGCTTCAATTACGACCTTGAAACCGGCATGCTGAACAACATCGTCGCCAATCCGGACAGCACGCTGATCGGCAAGACCGGCGTCACCACGTATCCGGTGCAGGAAGTGGCGGGCATGATCTTCGTCTTTGTGCGCGAAGATGACTTCCCGCTCGAAGATGTGCCGCCGCTTCATCACGACTTGCCGGTGCGTTTCCCCGAAAACAACGAACGCTTTCCGCATCCGTTGTGGCCCGATACGCCCTCGCTGCTCGATGAAGGCGCGGTGGCCATGGGGATGCACCGCACCGGCCAGTCGAACTGGCGGATCGCCTGCGAAAACGGTTTCGACAACGCGCATATCCTGGTCCACAAGGACAATACCATTGTCCACGCGCTCGACTGGGTGCTGCCGCTGGGGATCCTGCCCGCGTCCGACGATGCGATCACGCTGATCGAAGACGAAGACGGCCCCAAGGGGCAGATGCAGTGGTTGTTCACCGACCGCTGGAAGCCGGTGCTCGAAAACGAGGCGCTCGGGCTCAAGATCGAAAACCTCAAGGGGCGTTTCTATCGCACTTCGGTCGTGCTGCCCGGCGTGCTGATGGTCGAAAACTGGCCCGAGGAACATTGCGTTCAGTACGAATGGTACGTGCCGATCACCGATGACATGTACGAATACTGGGAAGTGCTGGTGCGGGTCTGCAAGACCGACGAGGACCGCAAGAAGTTCAAATATCGCTTCGACACCGTCTATGTGCCGCTGTGCCTCGAAGGGTTCAACGACTGCGATCTCTATGCGCGCGAGGCGATGGAGGAATTCTATGCCGACGGGACCGGCTGGGATGACGAACAACTGGTCGAGACCGACATTTCCCCGGTGGTCTGGCGCAAGCTCGCCTCGCGGTGGAATCGCGGTATTGCCAAGCCCGGCAAGGGCGTGACCAACGCCACCAAGACCGGCTCGATCCGCATGCGCCGCCTCGCCGAAGGCAAGGCCCCAGGCTACTTTGTCGAAAAGATCGAGAATGTTAACAAGCGCTGAGGTGAGCGAGGTCACTCTGACCTTTGCCGATGGGGCAGAGCACGTTCTGGCGGTGGAAGCCGGCCAGAACGTGCTCGACGCGGGGCTCGCTGCCGGCTTGCCCTTGCTGCACCAGTGCCGGTCGGGTAGCTGTTCAAGCTGTCTCGCCCGGCTCACTTCGGGCCATGCCGAGCATCGCGCGGGGGCAAGTTCGTCGCTGACCCCGTCGGAAAAGGCCGAAGGGCTTCGGCTGTTGTGCATGACCGAGGCGCAAGGGGGATGCAGCTTCAGCCTCGGCTATGACAGCAAGGTGGGCGAGACGAAGCCGGTCGTCGCGCAAAGCTTCGTCAATGCGGTCGAACGGGTCGCGGCCGATGTTGTGCGGCTGGAGCTCGAATTGGCGGAAGGGAGCTGGCTGACCTTCCGCCCCGGCCAGTTTATCAATGTCACTGTGCCGGGCACCGACGTGGTGCGGTCCTATTCGATGGCAACGACGCCGGCCGACTTGCCGCGGATCGAGCTGTTCATTCGCCTTCTGCCCGGCGGGGTCATGTCCGACTGGCTGGAAAACCGCGCCGCGGTCGATGACGTGGTCACCATCGAGGGGCCGTTCGGCGCGTTTTTCCTCAAGGACAAGGTCAAGGCGCCGCATGTGATGATCGCCGGCGGCACCGGGCTGGCGCCGATGCTGTCGATGATCGACACCATTCGCGCGACGCCGGGCAAGAAGCCTCCGGTGCTGCTGTCGTTTGGGTGTCAGACGCCCGAGGGGCTGTTCGCGCTCGACCGGCTTGAATTGCGCGGCCGCTGGCTGCCGGGGCTCGAAACCCGGCTCAGCGTCGATCGGGGCGCATGCGAAAGCGCGCGTACCGGCAATCCGGTCGCCGCGATCACTGCCGATGACACGCTGCCGCCCGACGCGGTCGCCTATCTGTGCGGCCCGCCCGGCATGATTGCGGCGGCGCGCGCGCATCTCGAAGCGCTGGGCCTTTCCAGCGAAAACATCTTTGCCGAGCATTTCACCGCCAGCGGCGCGTGACACTTTATGGCGCACCGGATGCAGGAGGTTTGGGTATGGGAGTGAACGCGCTGGCCTATGTCACATTCGACATGGCCGATCCCGCATATTGGCAGAGCCTTTATACGCGGGTTCTGGGGATGCAGTTGACCGAGCGCGCCGACCGCGCGATCGAGGTGCGCTGCGACGAGATGCACCATCGCATTACGCTCTATCCCACCGGCACCGACGCGCTGCGCTCGGTCGGCTGGCAATTGCCCGATGCCGAGGCGCTCGATGATCTCGTGGCCAGGCTGCGCGCGCGCGGGCTTGACGTGACCGAGGGCAGCGCGGAGCTCTGCGCAGAGCGGCGGGTCCATCGGCTCTATCGCTTTTTCGAACCGTTTCTTTCGGTCGAGACCGAGCTGATCGTCGGCCAGCACAGCGACCGCTATGCCTTTGTCGCGACGCGCGGCATCGCTGGCTATCGCACCGGGCCGCTGGGGCTGGGGCATGTGGTGTTTCACACCCACGACGTAGAAGGCGCGGTGACGTTCTATCGCGAAGTGATGGGCTTTGGCCTGTCGGACTACATGGGCTGGGCCGATGCGGCGGCGGTGTTTCTCCACTGCAACCCGCGCCATCACACGCTGGCGATCATGAACTTGTGCATGGGGCGCAAAAGCGGGCACTTCAACCATATCATGTTCGAAGCGCTCGATTTTGACGACGTGGGCTATGCCTACGATGTCGCGCGCGACGACCGCCATCCGATGATCATGGATCTGGGCAAGCACACCAACGACCATGTCCATTCATTCTACATCCGCACGCCGGGCGATTACGGCGTCGAATATGGCTGGGGCGGGCGACTGGTCGGGCCTGATTGGCAAGTCCGTTTCTATGATCAGCCGATGCTCTATGGCCACCGGATTCCGGCCTGATGACGCTTGACAGTGTGGGGCTCGGGGCAGCCCGGGCGGCGCGGATGATCGCGGCGGGCGATCTGACCGCAGAGGCGCTGATGCGCGCGCTTCTGGCGCGGATCGAGGCGCGCGACGATGCCGTTCGCGCATGGGCATACCTCGATCGCGAGGCGGCGCTGGCGGCGGCGCGCGCCGCCGATGCATGGACGGGGCCCCGAGGGTCGCTTCATGGCGTGCCGGTCGGGATCAAGGATGTGATCGATGTGCGCGGCATGCCGACCGAATTCGGGTCGGAGGCGTTTCGCGGCCATTATCCCGAGGTGGACGCGGCGGTGACAGCGCGGCTGCGCGCGGCGGGCGCGATCATCATGGGCAAGCTCGTCACCGCCGAATTCGCGACGTATCGTCCGGGGCCGACACGCAATCCCGCCGATCCGGGCCACACCCCCGGCGGATCGTCGAGCGGGTCGGCGGCGGCCGTGGCCGATGGTCAGGTGCCGCTGTCGCTGGGCACGCAGACGGCGGGCTCGGTGATCCGCCCGGCGGCCTTTTGCGGCACGTTCGGTTTCAAGCCGAGCCATGGCCGCTATCCGGCGCAAGGGGTGATCGATACCGCGCACCGGCTCGACACCGTCGGCACGTTCGCGCGCGATGTCGCCGATCTCGCGCTGGCCGATGCCGTGCTGGCCGATGACGACAGCCAGGTGGAATCCGAAAATCGCCCGCTGGTGATCGGTGTCCTGCAAGACGGGATGTGGGCCCATGCCGCGATGCAGGCCACGGTGGAACGCTGGACCGGCGAATTTGCCGATGCCGGGCATCTTGTTTTTGCATGCAGACCGCCTGCCATTCTCGAAGATCTGGGCGAGGCGCAAAAGCTGATCCACCAGTATGAATGTGCGCGCCTGCTCGGCACCATGCGACGCGAGCGCGCGGACGCGGTCAGCGCCAGGTTTCGCGACTTCATCGACGGTGGCCTGGCCATTGCGGACGAGGCCTATGCGATGGCCTGCGCGGTGCAGGACCGCGCGCGGGCGATGGAAGAAGAGATCTTCGGGGCCGCCGACCTGCTGCTCTGCGCCAGCGCGCCCGGACCTGCGCCGCGCGGGCTCGACAGCACCGGCGACCCGGTGTTTTGCCGCCCGTGGACTGCGCTCGGCACGCCCAGCCTCGGTTTTCCGGCGGGCGAGGAGGGCGGTCTGCCGCTTGGCCTGCAATTCAACGGACGGCGCGGCAGCGATCGCCGCACGCTCGCGCGCGCCGCGCGCCTGCTCGCCCCCCCAGCTTGCCCCCTTACAGCCTGAGACGGAGCCTTTGCCCATGCCCGATACCCGCAAACTGCCGTTCTCGCCCGAGCAGCAGACGCTCTACGAACGGGTCTGCGCCCGGCTTGATGCGGACCGGCTCAAGCAGTTGCTGTTCGATCTGACCGACATACACAGCCCGACCGGCGCGACCCGCGCGGCGAGCGAATTCATTGCGGACCGGCTGGCGCAAGCGGGGCTGAACAGCGCCTACAAGCCGATGAGTCCGACGACCGGCAATGTGCTGGCCGAACGGCGCGGCAGCGGCGGCGGCGCCACGCTTTTGCTCTATGCCCCGATCGACACGCATCTGGAAGGCGACGACAGCGATTATCCCTGGGTCGGCCCCGATCGCACGGCAGACTTGCAGCCGCGCGCGCGCATGGTCGATGACTGGGTCTATGGCCTCGGCTCGTCAAACCCCAAGGCGATGGTTGCGACACTCGTCGAAATCGCGACGGCGGTGGTCGAAAGCGGGGTGGAACTGACCGGCGATCTCAACGTCGCGTTTGCCGATGGGGGCATGCCGGTCAACATTCCCGAGCGCGACAATGCGGGCATGTCGAACGGGGTGTTCCATTTGCTCAATCGCGGCATGGCGCCCGACTTTGCGATCATCATGAAGCCGTGGAACTGGGTCTATCACGAAGAGCCGGGGATGGGCTGGTTCAAGATCACGGTGAAGGGCACCTTGGGCTATGCCGGGGTGCCGCGCGGCCTGCCCGAATTTCGCAGCTCGGTGGTCCCTGCCGCGACTGTCATCACTGCGCTCGAAGCCTGGCTGATCGACTATGCCGATGCCAATACGTCGGGTCAGATCAAGCCATATGGCTGGATCGGCGGGGTTCGCGGCGGCTGGGAAGGGCGTCCGGCGTTTCCGACGGCGGCGACCGAGATCTTTTTCGATGTGCGGATCAATCCGCGCACGTCGCCGGGCGAGGTCAAGGCGCAATTCGCCCGTTTCATCGCCGGGTTTTGCGCGGCCCATCCGGACATCGATCTCGATTGGGCGATGTATGGTTCGACGCCGGGCGGCACCACCGATCCCGACAACTGGATCATTCAGTCCGCGCAACGCGGGTGGGAACATATCGAAGGGCGCGACTATCCCGAGCCCGACCTGCTCGGCGGCCAGACCGACGGAGCGGCGCTGCGTCGGCTTGGGGTGCCGACCGCGCGGATGGGCTGGCCCTGGCCGGCAACGGGATCGCCTTTGCCGGTGGCCGAAGGGCTGGGCGGGATGGGCGCGACCTATGTGCCCGATCTGATGCCTTGCGCGCACAAGATCGCCTATGCGCTGATCGACACGCTGACCCGGCCGCGCGCCGATCTCGGTCTTTGAAAAAAGGGGGCTTTGAAAAAAGGGGCTTTGAAAAAAGGGGGGCGTGCAGCCCCCCTTTTTTGTTTCAGGCGGTTTCTTCGGCGAGGAAGTTTTCGACCAACTGGCGGAACCGCCGGGGGTGTTCCATCATCGTCCAGTGGCCGCACTTGCTGATCACGTGAAGCTGAGAATTGGGCAGATAGCGGCTGAGATTCCACGACACGTCTGGCGGAACGACGCGATCGTCGCGGCCGTGGATCAGCAGGACTTCGTTGGCGATCGCCTGAAGATCGCCGATCGGCAGCGCCTGGGCATCGAGCCAGCGCTGATGCGGGCGCGGAAACACCCGTTCGAACATTTCCTGGGCACCTTCGCGCAACGTGGCGCGATAGCGCATTTCGATCAGCTCTTCGGTCACCAGCGCCTGATTGTAGGCCATCACGCTCATCGCTTCGCGCATCGCCGGGATCGACGGCTTGTAGGCCCACAGCGCGGCGAGTTCGGGCCCGACCTGGGCCGGCCAGCCGCCGGGGCCCATCAGCACCAGCCGCCCGGTGCGTTCGGGCGCACGCCGGGCCATCCACAGTGCCACCGCGCCGCCAAAGCTGTTGCCGATGATATGCGCGCGTTCGATTCCCAGCGCGTCGAGCGTGGCGAACATCTGGTCGACCCAGCTGTCGAGAAAGCGGAAGGTGAAATCGTCGGGCGTTTCGGTGTAACCAAAGCCGACGAGATCGGGCACCACGACGCGATAGGTGCGCGCCAGTTCGGGCATCAGGCCGCGCCAATTGGCCCAGCCCGACACGCCCGCGCCTGATCCGTGCAACAGCATGACCGCTTCGCCCGAGCCGACGTCATGGCAATTGGTGTTGTAGCCGCAAGTGGCCAGAAGGCGGACGATTTCGGGATTGTCGTTCATCGTTTGCTCCATCC
>Ga0302190_10000156_pt1 | contig 40622 bp, 38 predicted proteins | sample II_Bog_E2_3_FD_198784 | JGI IMG/M metagenome (GOLD analysis project Ga0302190, IMG submission 198784) | Peat permafrost microbial communities from Stordalen Mire near Abisko, Sweden - II_Bog_E2_3 | ecosystem: Environmental > Terrestrial > Soil > Wetlands > Peat | place: Sweden: Abisko... | reverse complement strand
CTGCTCGCGCGCACCGCCGACCCTATCATATGTGATCTTTTTGCTGCAAAATCGCGCGCAATGCCGCGCCCCTTCGATCTGCCTCTTGCCAAGCGAATTGTTGTATGCGCTACATACAAAAAGCAGGCGCCCTGAACAAAGAGGCGCCGCGATGGAGAGGAAATTGAAGATGCACGCTGAAACGATGCTGCATAGCGCCGACGGCTGTTCGCTGTCGCCATGCAAAACCAGACTGACATCGCTGATGGGCTCGTCGCTGCTCGTGCTGGCGATCGGCACGCTGCTCGCCGGGCCCGCATACGCCGCAGAGGCGGGCGATGCCTCCCCGACTGCCCCGGACACCAAAGCCGCGTCAATCGAGGAAATCATCGTCACTGCGCAGTTTCATTCGCAGAAACTGCAGGACACGCCGATCGCGATCACCGCGCTGACCGGCGCCAGCCTGGAAGCGCGCAGCGCCAGCAGCCTTGCCAGCATTTCCGACAGCGCGCCCAGTGTCGTGCTGCGCCCGGCATCGGCGGCGTTTGGCGATTCGGTGGTGGCCTCGATCCGCGGGCTTGGCCAGGGCGACTTTGACCCGGCGATGGAGCCGGGCGTCGGCATCTATATCGACGACGTCTATTTCCCGCGCCTGACCGGCGCCAATCTCGACCTGATGGATGTCGACCGCGTCGAAGTGCTGCGCGGGCCGCAGGGGACATTGACCGGCAAGAATTCCGAAGGCGGCGCGATCAAGTTCTTTTCCAAGGCGCCCTCGGGCGACACCGACGGCTATGTCTCGGCGACCTATGGCAGCCGCCATCGCATCAATCTTTCCGCCAGTGCCGACTTCAAGCTGGCCGAGGGCCTGTTTGGCCGCGTATCCGGCGCCTATGCCGATCAGGACGGCTATGTAAACGTCTATGACTATGGCTGCATGAATCCGTCGAGCGGCGTTCCCTCGACGACCGGCGGGACCAACTGCCTGAAATACAAGGAAGGCGATGTCGGCTATAAAGCCGTGCGCGGCATCTTGCGCTATAATCCCAATGAACGGCTCGATGTCTCGATCAGCGGCGATTATACCAAGGATCAGCATCACAATGCGGCGCAAGTGCTGCTCTATGCCAACAACACCAATCCCAATGTGCAGACATCCAACGGCCTGCCCTATGACAGCCGCTTCATCTGCGGGCCGTTCTGCAACTATGACACCACCGGACAAAGCGCGAGCACCTTCGTCGCCGGCCTGATCCCGGCGCGCAACGGCCTCCCGTTTCAGGCGACATCGGGGTCGGAACTGAGCATTTATTCCAGTTGGGGCGTGTCGGGCAAATTGCTCTACAACCTGACCGATGCGATCAAGCTGACATCGATCACGGCCTATCGCTCGTTTAAAAACACCTTCAGCGTCGACAACGACTTGTCGCCGGCCAATGTCGGCTTTGGCGCCAACGATGTCACCGACTGGTCGTTCAGCCAGGAACTGCGCCTGAATGCAAAGATCAACAGCATCACCAATCTGACCGTCGGCGGCTTCGTTTCGGACGAAAAGGCCAACTACTACGCGCTGCAGGACATCCGCTATGTCGCCGTGTCTCTGCCGACCGGACCACTGCCGGTCGAACCGTTGCAGTTCATCCAGAACGACCCCATCCGCACCAAGTCGCAAGCGGTCTATGGCAATCTCGATCTGCAGCCGACGAGCGCGCTGTCGATCAATGCCGGGCTGCGCTACACGCATGACTCCAAAAGCTATACGTTCTACCGGCTCGAACTCGACGGGGTTACGCCCAATCCGTTTCTGCCGTTCAACGGGTTGGGCGACACGTTCGCCAAGAGCCGGGTCGATTACCGCGTTGCCGTCAATTACCGCTTCTCGCCCGAAGCGATGGTCTATGCCTCTGTCGCGACCGGATACAAGGCCGGCGGGGTCGATCCGCGTCCGTTCAACGCCGCGCAAGTCGTTGGCTTTGGCCCGGAAAACGTTACCTCGTATGAATTGGGCGCCAAGACCGACTTGCTCGACCGCAAGCTGCGTCTCAATCTCGATGTGTTCTATCTCGATTTCAAGAATGCGCAGCTGACCTTGCTGTCATGCCCGCAATTCGGGGGTCCAGGCCCTTGCGCCCTGCCGCAGAACGCGGGCAATGCCCATTCCAAGGGGGTCGAGGCCGAAGTCCTGCTGCGCCCGGTCGCCGGGCTGCAGATCGATGGCTCGCTGTCGTATCAGGACTGGAAATGGACTTGCGTCAATCCGCAAGTGGTCGGTCTCGGTGCCGGGGCCTGTTCGTCGGATGCTTCGGTCATCGACCTGATCAGCAAGATGCCTCCCGGCATGGAACAATGGAAATGGAACGTCGGCGCGCAATATGAGGCAGACCTCGGCAAGGCGGGCACGCTGACCCCGCGTTTCGACATCAGCTATCAGGGGAGCCAGATCGGCAATGTGCTCGCCGCAACAGCGGGTTCGCCCTCGGCGCTCTATGGCCAGGAAGGCGCCTATACGCTCGCCAATGCGCGGATCACCTGGCACGACAAGGCCAAGGGTCTGTCGATCGCGCTCGCCGTTACCAACGTGTTCGACAAATACTATTTCACGTCGAAGTTCGACCTGACCGGTGCAGGCGCCGGGGCCATTTCCGGATCGCCCGGGCGGCCGCGCGAATGGGCCGTGACAGTCAAGAAATCGTTCTGAACAGATCGGCGGGTGCAGCGATGCACCCGCCGACCGCCACACCGGGGCCTGATTTTTCCATGACATTGCTGCCCACCGGCGTTTCGCTGCGCCATCCCGAACGCGTGTTCATCGGCGGCGCATGGATGCCGCCACACAGCGACCGGCTGATCGACCTGATCTCGCCCGACACCGAACAAGTGATCGCGCGCGTCGCCGAAGCCGATGACGTCGACGCGGACCGCGCGGTTGCCGCTGCGCGCCACGCCTTTGACCATGGCCCATGGCCGCACATGGCGCCCGCCGAGCGGATTGCCGCATTCCGCCGCATGATCGCGCATCTTGAGCCGCGCGTGCCCGAATTGGCGCGCGCCTGGACCGCGCAGATGGGTGGCCTGGCCGCATTTGCCGGGCCGATGCATGCGGGCAGCCTTGCCGCTCTCGATCAGATCGCCGGTTTTGCCGAAGCGTTTGTCTTTGTCGAACAGCGCCCCAGCCGGGCCGCAGCCTGCGCTTTGGTGGTTCACGAACCGGTCGGCGTAGTCGCCGCCATCGCGCCGTGGAATGCGCCGTTCGGGATCATGGCCAACAAGCTGGCCTATGCGCTGCTGACCGGGTGTACGGTGATCATGAAGCCTTCGCCCGAGACCCCGCTGGAGGCCTATATCCTGGCCGAAGCCGCCGAAGCGGCAGGTATTCCGGCAGGCGTCGTCAATCTCGTACCTGCGCATCGCGCGGCCAGCGATCATCTCGTGTGCAATCCCGGCGTCGACAAAGTCAGCTTTACCGGATCGACACTGGCGGGGCAGCGCATCGGCATGGTCTGCGCCGAACGCATGGCGCGCTGCACGCTCGAACTGGGCGGCAAATCGGCAGCGATCGTGCGCGACGATTTTGCCATCGCCGATGCCGCGCGGCTGTTGACCGGCACGATCACGATGATGAGCGGGCAAGTCTGCGCCATGCTCAGCCGTGTCATCGTGCCACGCGCGCGGCATGATGAACTGGCCGAAGCGATTGCCGCCGAAATGCGCGCCGTGCGCATTGGCCACAGCGACGATCGCGCGGCGCAATTGGGCCCTCTGGCCATGAAGCGGCAATTGGAACGCGTCGAAAGCTTTATCGACGAAGGCCGCAAGACCGCCGATCTGATTACCGGCGGACAGCGCCCGACGCATCTCAACCACGGCTATTTCATCGAGCCCACCCTGTTCGCGCATGTCGACAACGCCAGCCGCATTGCGCAAGAGGAAATCTTCGGCCCGGTGCTCTGCCTGATCCCCGCCGACGACGACAATCACGCGATCGCCATCGCCAATGACAGCCGCTATGGCCTCAACGGCTCGGTCCTGACTCACGATGCCGATGCGGCCTGGCGGATCGGTCGCCGCGTGCGCACCGGCGGCTTTGGCCAGAACGGGCTGCGCATGGATTTCGGCCTGCCGTTCGGCGGATTCAAGCAATCGGGCATCGGCCGAGAAGGCGGGCCCGAAGGGCTGCACCCCTATCTCGAAATGAAAACCATGCTGCTCGATGCGGTTCCCGCTGGCGTTTAGCGCAATTCCAGACAGCCGCCGTCGACATAGAGATCGACGCCGTTGATGAAGCTGGCCTCGGCACTGGCGAGGAACAGCGCGGCGCGGGCGACTTCCCCGGCCTCGCCCATGCGCCCGATCGGCACCACGTCCGACAGCATGGCGCGCATCACGGCAATCTGGGCCTCGGGCGCGTCGCGCTTGAAAATCTCGGTGTCGGTCGGCCCCGGGCTGATCATGTTGACGCGGATGCGGCGCGGCAACATCTCCTTGGCAACGATCCGCACCACCGCGCGAAGCCCCGCCTTGGCCGCAGCATAGGCCACATTGCCCGGCACCGCGGCGACCGAACCGATCGAGCCCGTCACCACGATCGCCCCGCCGTCGCGCATCAGCGGCAGCGCCTGTTGCAAGGCAAAGAACGCGCCGCGCAGATTGACCGCATGAATGGTGTCCCAAAACGCCTCGGTGACATCGGCAACCGGCGCAAAGCCGCCGACCCCGGCGTTGCAGAACAGCACGTCGATCGGCCCCATCGCATCGGCAATTTCGCCGAGCACCGTCGCGCTTTGCGCCGGATCGCCGATGTCGGCCACACGGATCAGCGCGCCCGTCTCTGCGCCCGCCGCCGCCAGCGTTTGCGCATTGCGCCCGGTCAGAGCCAGCCGCGCGCCTTCGGCTGCAAACAGCCGCGCCGCCGCCAGACCGATCCCGGCATTGCCGCCCAGAATCACCACCACTTTGTCCTCAAAGCGCATCGCCCGCGTTCCTTATATCATCGGATTGGGATTGACCGGGTGTTCGGGCAATTCCTGGATCACATCCCAGTGTTCGACGATCATCCCGCGCTCGAGACGAAAGATGTCCACCACCGCGAGCCCCCGATCGCCCGTCCAACGCACGACATGGACATGGACGACGACATGGTCACCATCGACAAAGGCACGGTGGATCGTCTGGCGCGCCTCGGACGAATCGGCACGCCGATCATCGAGCCAGCGTTTGAGCGCTTCCCGGCCCGGTTCGGCAAGCGAGCTGTGCTGCACATAATGCTGCGCAATGAAACGATCGACCGCAGACGAATCGAGCGGCATCAGCACCGCCTCGTACATGGCCAGAACATGCGCCAGATTGGCTTTCTCGGTCGGCGTGCGGCTCATGCGGCGGGCCCTTTTCTCCCTTGCGCAAGGCCAATCGGCGCTTGCGCTATTTATAACATTTGATACGGTAACGCAAAGGTCGGGACAAGACCTCAATGACACATTCGGGAGAGATCATGGACCGGCAGGCGCTCTACGCCGTGCTCGACGGCTTTCTGGACGCGCTGCGATCCGGAAACGCGGATGCGGTCAACTGGGCCGATGGCGCGCTGACGTCGGAAAACAATGTCATGCTCGACATCGGTGACGGGGTCTGGGGCACGATCATCGGCCTTGGCGACTATGCCTTGCGCTTTGCCGACACGCGCACCGGGCAGGTCGGCTATTTCGGCACGGTGATCGAGGCGATCGAGGAATCCGGGCTGACGCTGCGGCTCAAAGTCGATGCTGCAGGCGCCGTGACCGAGGCGGAACTGTGCATCGTTCGCCAATCGGACAGCGGCATCAAGTTTGAAAACCCGCGCTATTGGACCAAGCCGATCCTTGAGGCCGATGCAATCGCACCCTGCCCGCGCGACGAGATGGTGCGCCTGTCGAACGGCTATTTCGATACGCTGCAATTGAACGACGGGACGATCCACACCCGTTTTCACCCCGATTGCCAGCGCGTCGAAAACGGCGTGCAGACCACCTGCAATCCCGAATTCGCCAAAATCGTGCCGGTCTCTGCGCTGGGCTGCGAAGCGCAGTTCCGCATGGGCAATTATCGCTATGACGATGCCTTGCGCGCGCGGCGATTTCCCCTCGTCGACGAAGAGCGCGGGCTGGTGCTGGCATTCGGCTTCATCGATCATTCGGGGCGGCTCGACACCTATCAGCTGACCGACGGGCGCACGGTCAAAAGCCCGGTGCGCCGCCCGCACAGCTTTTACATTTCCGAACTGTTCAAGATCGATCACGGCATGATCTGCCAGATCGAGGCCAATTTCATCACGGTGCCCTATCGCATGCCAAGCCCGTGGGACGCGGGTCGATGAAAGGCGCGCTCACCGCCCTGGTCCTGACAGCGCTGGCCGCCGCTCCGCTGGCCGCCACACCGGGCGACTGGCCCAGTCCGGGCGGCGATGCGGGCAAGACACATTTTTCGCCGCTGACGCAGATCGATCCCGGCAATGCCGCGCGGCTGGGCCTTGCCTGGCAGGCCGATCTTGGCACCAACCGCGTGCTCGAAGCGACGCCGGTCGTGGTTGGCGGCACGCTTTACACCAGCGGCGTTGCGGGCCGGGTCTATGCGTTCGATGCCGCCACAGGCCGCGAAATCTGGCGCTTCGAACCCGAAATCGACATGCAGGTCAACCGCTGGGTCTGTTGCGACATGGCCAATCGCGGCGTCGCCGTGGCCGAGGGCCTTGTCTATGTCGGCGCGCTCGACGGCTGGCTCTATGCGCTCGATGCGCGCACGGGCAAAGTGGTGTGGAAAGTCGACAGTATCGAGGATCACACACGCGGCCTCAGCTCGACCGGCGCGCCAGAGATTGCCGGTGATGTGGTCGTGCTGGGCAATGCCGGATCGGACTATGACGCGCGCGGCTATGTCACCGCGTATGACCGGCGCACCGGCACGCTGCGCTGGCGGTTTCACATTACGCCGCGCGACCCCCGGCTCGGGCCGCAGGACAGTCCCGAGCTCGATGCGGCGGTCAAGACCTGGGACCCGGCAAGCCGCTGGGACATGGGCGCGGGCGGATCGCCATGGGATGCGATCGCCTATGATCCAGAAACCGGCCTCCTGCTCGTCGGGACCGGCAATGCCGAACCCTACAGCCTGACTTTGCGCAGCCCCAAAGGCGGGCGCAATCTCTATGTCTCCTCGATCGTCGCGCTCAACGCGAAAACCGGGCGAATGGCCTGGTTCTATCAGGAAAGCCCCGAGGATCAGTGGGATTACGACGCCACCGCGCCGATGATCCTCACGCATCTGACGCTCGATGGCCGTGACCGCTCGGTCGTGCTGCACGCGCCCAAGAACGGCTTTCTCTATGTCATCGACCGGGCCACGGGCGAAGTCTTGCGCGCCAATCCGATCGTGCGGGTCAATTGGGCCCGGCGCGTCGATCTCAAGACCGGCCTGCCCGAACTCGACCCCGCCGCTGCCGACATTTCGGCAGGGCCCAGGATCGTTTTTCCCGCGACGCCGGGCGCGCGCAACTGGCATCCGGGATCATACAATCCGGCGACCGGGCTGTGGTATGGCGCGGTGCTCGACATGGGCAATCTGATCTTTGTCCCGCCCGGACCCAAGCCTTATGCGGCCAAAGGGCTCAACACCGGCGCCGCGCTGATCTTTACCGCCGACCTTGCGCAAGCGTTGCCCACTCTGCCCGCGCCGGTCCAGACGGCGGTCAAGGCGCTGCCCGCCTGGCAGGAGGTGCTCGCCAATCCGGCCCATGCCGAAATCCGCGCGATCGACCCGCTGACCGGGCGCACGGTCTGGGCCGATCCGACCGGCGGCTGGCAGGATCGCGGCGGGGTCTTGACCACGGCATCGGGCCTTGTCGTTCACGGCACGCTGTCGGGCGAATTGCGCGTGCTCGATGCGCGCAGCGGGCGGCTGATCAAGGCGATCGAGACCGGCAGCTCGATCCTTGCCGCGCCGATGACCTATTCCGTGCGCGGGGTGCAATATATCGCGGTCATGGCGGCCTGGGGCGGCGGCGGCTATCCCTATGTCCCGCGCTATGCTGCGGCCTATCGGCGCGGCAATGCGGGGCGGCTGCTGGTATTCCGGCTCGATGGCGCGCCGGTTCCGCTGCCGCCGCCATTGCCGCCGCTGGAGGTAGCGCCGCCTGCCCCGGCGCAGGCCACAGGCGTCACGCCCGCAACGATCGCGCGCGGACAGGCGCTGTTTTTCACCACCGGCTGCGCGCTGTGCCACGCCAATCAGCCGCGCTCGATCACGCCCGATCTGCGCCGGATGGATGCCGCGACCCATACCGCGTTTCGCCGGATCGTGCTCGACGGGCTCTATCAGTCTGCGGGAATGCCGCGCTGGGACGATGTGCTGCGGCCCGAAGATGCCGATGCGATCCATGCCTGGCTGATCGATCAGCAGGCCAGGACGCGCGCCGAAGACCTTGCAAAACAGGCCAAGGGACTGCCGCTCGATGCGCCGAGCCTTGCCATCTTGTCGAATTATTGAAGGGAAGCGACCATGATCACACAAGTCCTGCAGCCATGAAGCTGGTCCTTCCCCCGCGCGTCGGGCCAAAGGCGTTCGATGGCGCGCTGACCGCCTTTGCCGGTGTGGTCGGCAAGGAATGGGTCATGGCGGGCGATGCCGACCGCGACGCCTATAGCGACATCTATGCCCCCGGCCCTGCCGATCAATGGCCCGCCTCGGCGGCGGTCGCGCCGGGCTCGGTCGAGGAAGTGCAGGCGATTGTGCGCCTCGCCAATCAGCACACGATCCCGCTCTGGCCGGTCTCGCGCGGCAAGAACCTCGGCTATGGCACTGCCGCCCCGCGCATGGCGGGCAGCGTGGTGCTCGATCTGGGGCGGATGAACCGGATCATCGACATCGATGCGCGACTGGCGACATGCGTGCTCGAACCGGGGGTAAGCTTTTTCGATCTGTACGAAGCGGTGCAGCGCGAAAAACTGCCGCTATGGCTGTCGGTGCCGGGCAATGCCTGGGGCTCGGTGCTGGGCAATGCCTTTGAACACGGCATCGGCTATACCCCTTATGGGCTTCACGCGCGCAATTTGTGCGGGTTTGAAGTCGTGCTGCCCGATGGCGATCTGGTGCGCACGGGCATGGGCGCGATGAGCGGAAACCATGCCTGGCATCTCCATCCCATGAGCTTTGGCCCGACGTTCGATCTCGCCTTTACGCAGTCGAGCCTCGGCGTGGTGACGCGCGCCGGATTGTGGATGCAGCCCGCGCCCGCCGCTTCGCTCGAACTGGTGTTCGACATCCCCAACGAAGACGATATCGGCTGGGTGATCGACACGATCGCCCCGCTGAAAATCGCCGGGACGATCGATCAGAACGTGTTTGTGCCAAGCTGGCTGGGCAAGATGGTGCTGAAAGGACAGCGCCACGATTTCTGGGACAAGCCCGGCGCTATCCCCGAATGGCGCGTCAAGGAACTGCTCGCGCAATACAAGCTCGGCTATTGGCAAGTCGCGCTGCGGCTTTATGGCGAAGAGCCGGTGATCCGTGCAAAGGCCGACGTGGTGCGCGCGGCGATGGCGCGCCACTTGTCCGCGCCGCCCGCCGAGCACTGGTGGCACGCAGGCGATCCGATGAACGCGATGGATACGACAATGGGCGTGCCCTCTGCCGCGCCCTTGCAGATGAGCGACTGGGTCGGCGGGCGCGGCGCACACATGGGCTTTTCGCCGGTGGTCCCGGCGACTGCCGAGCATGTCATGGGGCAATTGAAGCGCAGCCGCGCGATCATTGCCGCGCACGATGTCGATTTCTACGCCAGCTTCACCATCGGCGGGCGCTTTGCCACCAATATCAACATGCTGATGTACGATCGCGATCAACCCGATCAGGTCGCCAACATGAAGCGGCTGTTCTCGGCCCTGATCGGCGAGACGGCCAAGGCGGGCTACGGCGAATACCGCACGCACCTCGGCTGGATGGACACGGTGATGGACACCTATGATTTCAACAACCACGCGCTCCGGCGGCTGAACGAGAAAATCAAGGACGCGCTCGATCCCAACGGCATCCTTGCGCCGGGCAAACAGGGCGTCTGGCCCTCGGCCATGCGCGATCAGGCAAAGGCGGGCCGGGTATGATGCGTCGTGTCGCACGTTGGGCGCTCGGCGCCGCGCTGTTGGCCCCGGCGGCGCTGGTTCTCGCCGATCCGCCGCCGCTTCCGCCCTATCAGATGCGCGCGCCGGCCCCGGCGGGCAACCGGCTGAGCCCCGGACGCGACGGCAAGGCGCTGTTTGAAAACCATTGCGGATATTGCCACCTTGCCGCGGGCATGGGCACCAATCTCCTGGTCAAGCAACGCCTTGCCGCAGGCGCCGGCCCGGCGACCGCGCTGCTCGCCAACCGCGACGACCTGACCGCCGCCTATGTCCACGCGGTCGTGCGCATGGGCAAAGGCGCGATGCCGCCGCAGACCCGCGTCGATGTCACCGATAGCGAGCTCGACAGCGTCGCCACCTATCTCGGGAGGGGCAAATGACGCTGAACCGCCGCGCGCTGATCAAGGGCGGAGCCGCTTGCGCCGGGGCGTTCGGCGCAGCCCCCCTCGCCCGTGCGATACCATCGGTCGATGTCGCGCTTCACGACAGCCGGTTTGGTGTGCCCATCGCCCTTGCGGCCACGCGCAGCATCGACCTCGTCGACGAACGCCGCGCGCATTGGGCGACAATCCGCACAGGGCTCGGCCGCGCGCGCAGCGTGACCGGGCTCACGACCTGGAGCGATTATGTCCTGATCGCGCACGAACTCGAACGGCGCGGCTTTCGCCGCGCCGCCGAAGGACGAGTGGGCCGGTTGTGGCGCTTTACGCTATTGCGCCAGGATCAGCGCATCGAGCGCAATGACGCCCTGACCTGACGGATAGAGAATCACCGGGTTGAGATCGAGCTCGGCAAGGCGCGGTTCGCTGTGCAGCAGCCGCGCCACTTTGACGATCAGGGCCGCCAGCGCCGCCACATCGAGCGCCGGAGCGCCGCGCCAGCCGGACAGCAGCGCCGCGCTTTTCAGCCTGCCGAGTTCCGCGAGGACTTCGCTTTCGGTCATGTCGGGCGTAAACAGGCGCACGTCCTGCAGGATTTCGGCAGTCACCCCGCCAAAGCCCGCGAGCACGACCGCGCCCCATTCGGGATCGTTGCGCCCGCCGACGATCATTTCGACCCCGCGCGGGCCCATCGCCTCGATCAACACGCCATCGAGCGCGATCGTCGCATCATAAGCGGCCACACTGGCATGCATCCGCTCCCAGGCCGCGCGCACGGCATCGGCGTCGGCAAGGTTGAGCATCACGCCGCCCGCATCGCTCTTGTGGCTGAGCGCGCTGGCCTGCGCCTTCATGGCCACGGGATAGCCCAGCGCTTCCGAGGCCGCGACCGCTGCATCGGGGCTCACCGCAAACGTCCCGCGCGGGAATGGCACGCCCAAAGGCCCGAGCAGCGCTTTCGAGCGATATTCGGGAATCACCCCCGCCTCGTCGGCGAGCGCGGGCATCGGCAGAGCATCGGGTTCCGCTGCCCCGGACGGCGCGCGATCGCCACCGAGCCGGGTCAGCGCGGTCAGCACGCGCTCGGTGGTCGGAAACCACGGCACACCCCGTTCGCGCAGCGCGGCGATGTAGTGCTCGGGCATGCGCGCACCTTCGTCGAGCCCGGCAAAGATCATCGGCTTGGTCAGCGTGCGTCCATCGAGCGCGGCAAGGATCGCCGGCACCTTGATGTCGGCGGTCGCCGGATCGGACTGGATGATCCCGGCGACAACCGCGCCGACCCGATCGTCATCGAGCAAGGCGCCCAGAACTTCGGTATAGATCGACGGCTGACTGAGCCCTTGCGCGGTAAGGTCGAGCGGATTGCTGACCGGAACGAACGGCGGCAGCGCGGCGCGCAAGGCGGGCGCATTGGCATTGTCGAGCGAGGTCAGCGGCAGGCCGAGCCGTTCCGCCTGGTCGAGCACCATCGCCTTGAATGCGCCGGATTCGCCCAGCACTGCCGTTTCGGGCCGCGGCAGCGCCGGGCAGCGCACCAGCAATTCGGCGACATCGCCCAATTCCTGCAATGTCTCGGCGAAAATCACCCCGGTACGCGCAACTTTGGCACGCATCAGCTTGTAGTCGCCCGCCATCGCCCCGGTATGGGTCGCCGCAGATTCACGCGCCGCGCTCGATGTGCCGGGATGGAGCAGCACGATCGGCTTGCCCGCAGCGCGCGCGCGCCGCGCCGCAGCCATGAACCGCGCCGGTTTGCGAAAATGTTCGACGATCATCGCGATGACTTGCGTGTCGGGATCGTCGATCAGCCAATCGACATAGTCCTCGACCCCGGTCACCGCTTCGTTGCCGGTCGATACCGAAAAGCTGGTCGGTACGGCGCGCGCGATCAGCACGGTGCCGAGCACCGCCGCCATCGCCCCCGATTGCGAGACCACGCCGACCGCGCGGCGCCCGGCGGGGGGCACGCAAAACGCTTCAACGAACGTCAGCGGAATCTTGTCGACATGGTTGACCAGGCCAAGGCAATTGGGCCCCTCGATCACCATTCCCGCGTCAAGCGCGATACGCGCGATCTCGGCCTGTTCGGCCAGCCCCTCGGGCCCGTCTTCGGCAAACCCGGCGGAAAACACGATGGCCGCGCCGACACCGCGCGCAGCCAGCGCACGCACGGTATCGAGCACCGCCGGACGCGGAATCGCCAGGACCGCAACATCGACGCCCAAGGGCAAATCCGCGACCGTGGCAAGGCATGGACGCGCGCCGATCGCATCGCGTTTCGGATTGATCGGATAGATCGCGCCGGAAAACCCGGCGCGATCGAGATTGGTGATCAGCGTCGCGCCGAGCGCGCCGGGTTTGTCACTGGCGCCCACCACCGCAACCGATTTCGGCCGCAAGAGGCGCGCCAGCGCGTCGCGCGAAAAGCGCGGTGCCTCGTCAGACATGCATTCTCTCCCGCGCAACGAGCCGTGCGCTCAGCCTTTGACTTTCGATGTATCGAACACGCCGAGCCCCGGCTTGTAGCTCTTTTCGTCGAGGAACTGGCGCGTCGCTTCCTTGCGCGTGGCAACCCCGCCATAGCTGTGCAGCGCTTCCTGTGCGCGGATCAGGTAATCCTCGGCATTGTCGAACGTCATTTCGGTCATGCGGCGGACGGCCCACTTGGTCGCGCGCAACGCATGGCCATCCTTCTTGAGCAAGGCCTCGGCAATTTCGAGCACGCGGGCGTGGAGTCGGTCGGCGGGCACGGCTTCGGTGATCAGCCCTTGCGCTTCGGCCTGTTTGCCGGTCAGGTTTTCGCCCATCATCGCGTGATAGAGCGCCTTGCGCAGCGGCATCAGATCGACCGCGACTTTCGACGCGCCGCCACCGGGCAGGATGCCCCAGTTGATTTCCGACAGGCCAAACTGCGCATCTTCGGACGCGACGGCAATATCGCACGAAAACAGCGGGCCATAGCCACCGCCGAAACACCAGCCGTTGATCATCGCGATCGTCGGCTTTTCATACCAGCGCAGGCGTTCCCACCAGCTATAGGCTTCGCGCTGCGACTTGCGGATGGCGTGCAGGCCCTGCGCTTCGGTTTCGCGAAAATATTCGCGCAAATCCATGCCCGCAGACCAGGCCTCGCCTTCGCCGGTCAGCACCAGAACGCCGACATCGTCGCGAAATTCGAGTTCCTCGAGCACTTCCTTCATGCGGCGATTGAGCTTGGGGCTCATGCAATTGCGCTTTTCGGGGCGGTTGAATTTGACCCACGCGATCCGGTTTTCCACGGTGAAAGCGACGGTATCGGCTTCGCTGCGCTCGCTCATGTCATCCTCTTTCTTGATCTACCCAATATGCTATGAGGAATATCGATGATAATGTTATTGTCAATAACTATCCGCACCAATGCGGCAAAGGGTCTGCGTCCATGAATGATGTCCTGCGCCTTCGTCCGGGCTATGCCCTGCGCCGCGCCGCCAATGCGATGATGAGCGAACTGGCACGGCGCCTCGGCACGATCGATTTGCGCATTGCCGAGGCATCGGTGCTCTTGCTGATCGACCGGCGCGAAGATGTCACGGCGAGCGAAATCGGCCGCATTCTCGATATTCAGCGGGCCAACATGGTGCCGCTGCTGGGGCGCCTCGAGGCCGCCGGGCTGATCGAGCGGCGCCCGATCGACGGCAAGTCGCAAGCCGTGCTGCTGACCGAATCCGGCAGGCGGCGGCGCGCTCAGGCCGACGCCATCACAACCCAGTTCGAAGACGACCTGATGGCGCGGATCGATCCCGCGCACCGCGATCACCTGATCCCGGCGCTCGGCGCGCTGTGGCGCGCGGACTGATCTGCCGCACCTGATGCTGCGGCATCCGGGGGCCGACTGTTTCGCACCATTCCCATGGGGCACGACACCCATGGCAAAACCCCCTTCCCTTGCCTGCATTTGTATGCATTACTAACAATGTTTAGAGCGGATCACGCCCGTCGTCCACCCCCGTCATCGCGCGGCGGACACCATGGAAGCGGCACCAAAGGGCGGATCGGGAGAGGACGGCAAAATGGCAAAAGACAATCGAATCAGGTTCTTCGACTTGCAGCATGCCAGCGGCTGCACCACCAGCCCGTTTGTCTGGGCGACCAAGTACGCGCTAAAGCACAAGGGGTTTGACCTCGATGTCGTCGATGGCGGATTCACCGGCATCCTCGACCGCACCGGCGGTCGGTCGGAACGCCTGCCGGTGATTGTCGACGATGGCGAATGGGTGCTCGATTCCTGGCTGATCGCCGAATATCTCGATGCCAAGTATCCCGACCGTCCGACGCTGATCGGCGATCCTTCGGTCAAAGTGCTGACACAGTTCCTCGAAGCCTGGCTGTGGAAGACCGCCGTCGGCCCCTGGGCGCGCTGTTTCGCGGTCGGCTATCGCGATCGCTGCTTTGCGCAAGACATTCCCTATATCGTCGAATCGCGCCGCCGCATGTGGGGGGCGCCGATGGAAGATCTCGCCGCCGGGCGCGAAGACCGCCTGCCGCTTGTCCTGCCCGAGCTTGAATTGCTGCGCGGCATCCTGCGCGATCACAAATGGCTTGGCGGCGATGCGCCCAACTATGCCGACTATCGCGCGCTGGCGGTGTTTCTGTGGTGCGCCAGCGTGGCCGACATTCCGCCGATGACCGATGACGAGCCCTTGCGCGACTGGATCGACCGGGGCTTCGACCTCTATGGCGGGCTGGGCCGCATTCCGGGGATGAGCCCGCTGTTTGGCCTGAAACTGCGCGCGGGCGATCCCGAACCTTTTGCCAAAGGGCCCACTCTGGTCGGCGGGCTGGTCAGCCGCAACACCGGCCCTGCCTCGACTTCGGCCGAAACAGCCAAGATCACCGGTCGAAAAGAGGCTGCCAACCATGCGTAACATCGACTATTTCGACCGGCAGGTCCGTCTCCACCCCGATCGCGCCGTCCTGATCGCCAATGGCCAGACGCTGACCTACGGCGAAGTCCACGATCTGACCCACCGCGTCGCCGGCGCGCTCCTGAACGCGGGACTGGCGCATCAGGAAGCGGTCGCGGTGATGAGCCCCAACCACCCTGCCGTGCTCGTCGCGATGCTGTCGTTGTGGCGGGCGGGCGCCGCGTGGATTCCGGTCAACACGCGCAATGCGCTCGCCGACAACATCGCCTATCTCACTTATGTCCGCGCGAGCGTGCTGTTCTATCATTCGAGCTATGCCGATGACGCGCGCCAGGTGCAGCGGGACGTGCCGACAATCCGGCTGATGATCTGCCTCGATGCCGATGACGGCGATGCGCCTTCGATCGATGCCTTCATGCGGCCTGCCGGATCGCCGCGCGTGCCCGATTGGGGCGATCCGACCGGCAATGGCGAGGAACTGACCGCGATCATCGCCACCGGCGGCACCACCGGCCCGGCCAAGGGCGTCCGCGTGCTCAACCGCAGCTGGGGCACGATGCTGGAAACGATCGGCAATATCATGGCGACCGACACGCCCCCGGTATTCCTGGCCACGGCGCCGCTCACCCATGCCGCCGGGCCGTTCACCATGGCCGGCATCGCAATGGGGGCGACGGTCGTCGTGCTCCCGCAATTCGATGCCGATGCGGTCATGGATGCGATCGTGGACCATCGCGTCACGCACACGTTCCTGCCGCCGACCGCGGTCTATACCCTGCTCGCCCATCCGCGCGTGCGCGATGTCGACTATTCCAGCCTGAAATACTTCCTGCTTGCCGGCTCTGCCTGCGCGCCGGAAAAGCTGCGCCAGATGGTCGAGGTGTTCGGGCCGTGCATGTGCCAGAGCTATGGCCAGACCGAGTTTCACCTCGTCGCGACGTGGCTGTCGCCGCAGATCGTCGCCGCCGCAGCCGCTGGCGATCATCCCGAACGGCTCGCCAGTTGCGGGCAACAGACTTATTCGGTCCGTGTCGAGCTGATGGACGATGACGGCGCCCTGCTCGGCCCTGGCGAAGTCGGCGAAATCGTCGGGCGCGGCGGGATCGTCGGCGGCGGCTATTTCGAAATGCCCGAAGTCAGCGCCGAAACCTGGGCCTACGGCTGGCACCATACCGGCGATGTCGGGCGCCGCGACGAGCATGGGTTCTACTACATCGTCGACCGCAAGAAGGACATGATCGTCACCGGCGGCTTCAACGTGTTCTGCACCGAAGTCGAAGCGGCAGTGACCGAATTGTCCTGCATTCTCGAATGCGCCGCGATCGGCATTCCCGATGAAAAATGGGGCGAAGCGGTGACCGTGCTGATCGTCGCAGCCCCCGGTGCGCCCGACGCACAAGCGATCATCGCGCATTGCAAGGACCGCATCGGCAGCGTCAAGGCGCCCAAGCACGTGATCTTCAAGGACGCCTTGCCGCGCACCGCGGTCGGCAAATTCGACAAGAAGGCGATGCGCGCCGAATTCTGGGAAGGGCAGGATCGCGGGGTCGCCTGATCCTGCCTGTTTCGGGGCGGATCAGGCCTGATCCGCCTCGGCCAAAGTCTTGAACTGGCCGAACGTATTGGTCGCGCGGGCGTTTTCGGGCAAGGCCAGTTCGCCCGCCGCGACCTTTGCGCGCAAATAGCGATAGGTCTGCAGTGCCATCGACCACATGTGATCGCCGATGGTGATGTCGGGGTATTGCGCCGCCTTTTCGCCGGTGGGGTCGAATTCGGGCAGCGGGCGGATCTTCGTCGCATAGTCGCAGGCAAAGAACAGCGGGAACGAATAGCGTTCCTCGCGCACTTTGCGCACGCGGTGCGTGGTGGCAACGAATTGCCCGGCAGTCATGACTTCGAGCATGTCGCCGACATTGATGACATAAAGTTCTTCGCCGTCGATCGTGACCGGCGGCGCATCGATCCAGCGCCCTTCGCCGTTCAACACTTCGAGCCCCGGCTGATCGGCGAGCAACAGCGTGAAGCATTCGTAATCGGTATGCGCGCCGATGCCGGGCGCGTCTTCGGCGGAGGGATCGACCGGATAATGGATCAGCCGCAGCTTTGACGGCGGACACGTGACAAACCCGTCAAAGGCGTGTTCGTCCTGCCCCAGCGCCAGCGCAAAGCCCTGGAACAAAGTCCGTCCGAGCGCAAAGATGTCGGCGTAATAGGCCGAAACCGCCTCGCGAAAACCGGGCATTTCGGGCCATTTGTTGCCGCCGATCAGCGGCTGCCCGGCGCGCACGAAAGGATGATCGTCGGCAGCCTCGAAGCCGATGTCCCAGGCTTCCTTGTGGTCGGGCTTGCCGGTGCCGTAGATTTCCTCGCCTTCGGGGACAAAGCCCTTGTGCCCGCGCCCGAGCCCGATGTGATTGCGCATTTTCCAGTCGAGATCGTGTGCAAACAGGCTCTCCGCCGCCGCGCGCAAGCCCGCGATGCGCTCGGACGAAATGCCGTGCCCGCGAATATAGAAAAACCCGACTTCGCGCGCGGCGCGGCCCAGTTCGTCGGCGACCGCCTGCCGATCACCCATATCCGTGCTGAACAGGCCGCTGATGTCGATGATCGGCAGCGCTTCGAAATGGGTCATGGCCTTTGACTCCATGTGGCAAAATGATCGCGGGTCGTCTGCGCCATCCACCGGTTTAGATCCCAGGTGTCGGCGACCGGCGCGCGGGTAAACGGCAAGAGATGGGTATAGCCGTCGGGCCCGAATTCGGGGGTTACCGTGGTCACTTCGCGCCCGGCGGCGCGGTGTTCTGCCCACACGCGTTGCCACATCGCCTGATGCCAGGCGAGCGCGTGGGCATATTCGGGCGCGGCGGGATGCGGCACTTGCGGCCCCTGATCATAGCCGACACGCGCCTGGACATGATGCACGCGGGTCAGAAACGGCGACAAGTCGTCGAGCGGATCATCGAGCAGTCGCTCCGACACCACCACCCAGTGGCTGAGATCTGCGGTGAAACGCAAGCGCGGCACTTGCGCGATGACGTCGAGCGTTACCCAAGGGCTGTAAAGCGACGTCGCGCGATGGATTTCAAAGCTGCAGACCATGCCCGAGGCATCGGCCAGCGCCTGCGCCCGGCCAAAGAAATCGACTTGCTGCGCCAGCGGCCAGCGGTCGTTGCCGGGCAGGACATTGACAAACCGCGCGCCCACCATGCGCGCGCCCTCGATCGCTTCGGCCAGGCGGTCGAGATGCTGCGCGACGGTCCAGCGCTGATCGGGAATCACATCGCCGCCGGTAAACACCACCGCAATATAGCCCAGCCCCTCGCTCTCCAGCGCCGATTTCAGCGCGCGCCGGGCAAAGGGATCGGCGGGCAGCCGCGCTTCGACCCCGACAAAGCCGTTTTCGCGACACTCCGCGCCGCACCGCGCCCAATCGCCCCCGCCTGTTGCCGTCTGCCAGCCCCACAGCGATCGAAACAGGTCAAGACGCATCGACAAGGCAGCAGCGCTCCGCAAGGCAGGAGCGACAATCTGATCACCGGCGTCCGCCGAGCGCAAGCACTTTGCTGATCAGTCAGCCCAGTAAAGCGCCATCGGGTTGGCAACGAGCAGCTTCTGCTGCAAATCGGCAGTGGGCGCGATGCGCGGAATCATGTCGACGAGATGCCCGTCATCGGGGATCGCGTCCTGCATGTTGGGATGCGGCCAGTCGGTGCCCCACAGCGCGCGATCCGGATAATCGGCGACCAGCGGCGCGACGGCATCGGCAAAGGCGTTCCACGGGTCGCCCGTCGGATCGAGCCGGTCGGGACAGGTCGCCTTGAACCAGATGTCGGGGCGCGAATCGAGCAGGCGGCGAAACGCCTTCATGTCGGCGCCGTCGGGCCCTTGCATCACGTCGGGGCGGCCCATGTGATCGACCACCAGCGGCACCGGGATCGCGTCCATGAAACCGCGCAGATCTTCAAGAATGTCGGCCTCGAAATAGATCACCACATGCCATCCGGCAGGCAGCCGCCGCGCGACATCGAGGAACTTGTCCTTGGGCGCATCGTCGACCAGCCGCTTCAGGAAATTGAAGCGGATGCCGCGCATGCCGCCCGCGTGGAGCGCATGAAGCTCCGCCTCGGAAATCGCCGGATCGACCACCGCCACGCCGCGCGCGCGCCCGTTTGACCGGGCAATGGCATCGAGCGTGGCGGCATTGTCGGTGCCATGGCAGCTCGCCTGCACGATCACATTGCGCTCAAAACCGAGATGATCGCGCAAGGCAAACAGCCTGTCCGGCCCGGCGTCTTCGGGCAGGTATTTGGCCTTGGCGCTGAACGGAAACTGCGCGGCAGGGCCAAACACATGGCAATGCGCGTCGATCGCACCGGCGGGCGGCCGATAGCGCGGCGTCGAGGGGCTCGCGTGCCACGAGACAATGCGGTCCGTCATGCGAAGACAACTCCATCCATCAATTTGCGCGCAGTGCGCAACAATGCGGCGCTGATCACCGCGCCCGTAGCGTCGGTTTCGAGCACACAGCTCATTTCGCCGGTCGGGTGTTCGACCGACAGCGTCTTGCGCGCGCCCTCGGGAATCTGCGCAAGCGCGGCAGCGGGCGATCCGGGCAAAAGGCACGCCGTCGCCACCGAGACCGCGCCGAGCACGCCGATCGTCGCATGGGCGCGATGCGGAATGAAACTGCGCACGCAGATCGCGCCCCCGGCGCGCGGCGGGGCGACCAGCATCATCTTGGGCACCGACTTTTCAGCCACGTCGCCCAGATTCATCATCGGCCCGACGATCAGCCGGATCGCCTCGATCCGCGCCTTGAGGTCAGTGGCGGCATCGAGCCATTCGCGATCTTCATACCCGGTGATGCCGAGATCGGCGGCCTTCATCACCACGCAGGGCATGCCATTGTCGATCAGCGTGACTGCCACGCCGTTGATCACATCGACCACGTTGCCGCTAGGCAGCAGCGCGCCGCAGCTCGACCCCGCCGTGTCGCGAAATTCGAGCGGGACCGGGGCATGCGTGCCCGGCACACCGTCGATCGCAGCCTCGCCGGCATACGTCGGCACGCCGCCGGGCGTCTGCACCGTGGCCACGGCGACTTGCCCGGTGTTTTCCATATAGATCGAAACGCGCGTTTCATCGCCGGTTGCCGCAACCAGCCCGCGCTCGATCGCAAAAGGGCCGATCCCCGCGAGGATATTGCCGCAATTCTGCGCGTCGGAAACGATCGCCTGATCGACGAAGACTTGCAGAAACAGGTAATCGACATCGATCCCGGCCCGCGCCGAACGCTGCACCACCGCGACTTTGCTGGTCAGGGGATCGGCGCCGCCCATCCCATCGATCTGGCGCGGATCGGGCGAGCCCATCACCCCAAGCAGAAAGGCATCGCGCGCCGCCGTGTCGGTGGGCAGATCCTCTTTCAGGAAATAGCCGCCCTTTGACGTACCGCCGCGCATCCACATGCAGCGCACGGCGTCAGACATATTTCAGGCCTTCCTTTTCGAGCCGTTCGCGCATCTTGTACATGTCGAGCCCGAGCACCCCGGACGCCAGCTTGGCGCGCTTGTCCGCCTCGTTCGCTTCGCGCGCCTGCGCCGCCTTGAGCACCTCTGCCGCCCTTTCGCGCGGCACGACGCACACGCCGTCATCGTCGGCCACGATCACATCGCCCGGCTGCACCGCCGCGCCCGCGCAGACCACCAGCACATTGACCGAGCCGAGCGTATTCTTGACCGTGCCTTGCGCAAAGATCGCCTTGGACCAGACCGGAAACTGCATCTCGGTCAGATCGCGCACATCGCGCACCCCGGCATCGATCACCAGCCCGCGACAGCCGCGCGCCTGCGCCGAAGTCGCCAGAAGATCGCCGAAATAGCCGTCCTCGCAAGGCGATGTCGGCGCCAGCACCAGAATGTCGCCAGCCTTGATCTGCTCGATCGCGACATGGACCATCCAGTTGTCGCCCGGAGGCGCGCTGATCGTCACGGCAGAGCCCGCGATGCGCGCGCCGCGATAGATCGGGCGCATCGAACTGGCGAGCAAACCGGTGCGCCCTTGCGCCTCGTGCACAGTGGCGACGCCGCAATGGGCAAGCCCGTCGATCACGTCGATGGGGGCGCGTTCGATGGTCTGGACAACAATTCCAGTGAAAGGGTTTGGTCCGCTCATGAGATTTGGGCTCGCTTGATGGTTCCGATCTGGCGCCGGGTTGCGCCTGACTGACGGCAAGGGGAAGCAGGAACTCTGGCAAAGCCATTAGATCTTGCTAAACCCGACACGCAAACCGGCACGGAGCATGAATGGACATCTGGGATTTCAACCTTCGCCACATGGCCGCGATCGCCCAGATTGCAGAGCTGGGCACGATGGGCGCAGCGGCGCGCGCGGTCAATCTGACGCAACCCGCGCTGACCCAGGCACTCGCCCGCGTGGAAAGTCAGTTGGGCCTGCAACTGTTTGAACGGCGCCACGACGGCATGGTGCCGACACCCGCTGCCAACTTGCTCGTCCCGCGCATCCGCGCCGCGCTCGACCGCTCGATCAGCCCGCATGTCACGACCGCCCGGCTGCGCGCGCTGCTCGCGCTCGCTGACAGCGGCGGCTATCTCGGCGCAAGCATCAGCACCGGCCTCGCCGTCCCGACGCTGCACCGTGCGGTAAAAGACCTGTCGCTTTCGCTGCGCAAAGTGCTGGTCGAACGGCGCAGCAATGCGGTCGTGCTGACCGAAGCGGGACACGCGCTCGCCCGCATCTTTCGCCTCGCCCGGATCGAACTCGAAGCGGGCCTTGCCGAGATCGAAGCTCTCAAAGGCCGGGAAATCCGCCGCATCGCCGTCGGCGCCATGCCCTTGTCGCGCGCGCGCATCCTGCCCGCCGCCGTCGCACGGTTTCTCAAACGCCATCCCCAGGTGCGCATCGCGATTGCCGAAGGCGCGCGCGCCGAACTGGTCGAACCTTTGCGCAACGGCATGATCGACATGATGATCGGCGCGCTGCGTCAGCCGCTGATCGAGCCCGACCTCGTGCAGACCGCGCTGTTCGAAGACGAGCCGATCATCGTCGCGCGCGCCGGTCATCCGCTGGCCGGGACGCGACCCAATCTCGCCGCGCTTGCCCGTCATGCCTGGATTCTGCCCGCACGCGGCGCTCCCTTGCGCGATTCCTGGAACGCGATGTTTGCCGATGCCAATGCGCCCGCGCCCCCGGTCCCGGTCGAATCCGGCTCGGTCATGACCATTCGCCAGGTGCTGATCGACAGCGATTTCCTGACTCTGGTCTCGCCCGATCAGGTCGCGGTCGAACTCGAAGCGAACTGGCTGACCTCGCTCGGCGCCATGCCCAGTTCGTTTCGCCGCGTGATCGGCGTCACCACGCGCGCGTCCTGGCGTCCGACGGCGGTTCAGGCAGAATTTCTGGCCGACCTGACCGCCGTCGCAACGATACGCTGACCGCTCAAACCGGATCGAGCAGGAGCGTGGCCGCCGCCGTGTTCGAAATCGGAATGTGGTAATTGCGGTGCACTTCGCGCGCCGTCGGCCCCAGCGCGCCGCGCGCGGCGATCCAGTTGAGCACTTCGACGCCCTGCGTGCCCGACAGCCGCACGATGTCGTGAATGCTGTGATGAGTCAGCGCGTCGGGATCGCTCGCCAGATTGTCGAGGCAGAAACGGTCGTACTCGGGATTCATGAACCCGGCGCGCGCGCCGTCAAGCTGATGCGACAAACCGCCGGTGCCGATCACCACGATCCGTTCATCGCCTTGCCAACTGGCCAGCGCGCGGTGAATGCTGCGCCCGAGGGCAAGGCACCGCTTTGCCGAGGGCAATGGATGCTGCACCGTGTTGATCGCCACCGGCACGATCTTGACCGGCCAGGCATCGACATCGGGCCAGGCCAGTTCGAACGGGATCGACAGCGCGTGATCGACTTTCATCTTCTGGCAGGTCGCGGGATCGAATTCATCGCCCACCAGTTGCTCGATGATGTGCCAGCTCAGCGCGGGATGCCCGGCAAACGACTTGTACAGCGGCAAGCCCCAGCCCTCGTCGGCATTGTGATATTCCGCCGCCGCGCCGACTGCAAACGTCGGCAGGCAGTCGAGGAAAAAGTTCAGCCCGTGATCGTTGTTGAACACCACCGCGACATCGGGTTTGATCTCGGCCAGCCATTCGTGGACGCGCAGAAAACCGTCGAAAAACGGCTTCCAATACGGCGTCTGCTGATCGCCGCGATGGATCGCGCCGCCGATGGCGGGCACATGGCTGGTAAAATAGGCGCCGACGACTTCAGCCATGGGCCTGGTCCTTTCCCTGATCGAGCAACATCTGTTTGAATTCGGCAACCGTCTTGCCGGTCTGCAAGGCGCCGACGTCCTGCACATTCAGGCCGAAGATCCCGGCCAGCTTGGCGAGGTAATAGATGTTGCCCCCCGCCGCGATCATGCCCAGCACATCGCGATCCGCGACCGCCTTGCGTTGCACGGGGGTCAGGTCGAAACGCGCGCAATAGGCGTCCTCGTCATCGAGAAAGGCCTGACGGTTGGCCGCATCGTTGAACGAATAGCACAGCGCATTGAGCGCATAGCCCTTGGCCGCAGCATCGCCGTCAAACAAGGTCGTGCCCGGAATGGGTAGTGTGTCGTGATCAGCCATCGGCATGCTCCCGCAAAGCCGGACGGGCGGCCCGCTTGTCTGCGGGGTTCCGCTTCATTCGCCCGGTGGTGACGACGATCTGACAGCCCGGCCGCGCGGCACGCTTGATCTGGATCAAAGCCATCGTCCGCCGGATGCAAACCAACCTCACTTAGCGTAAACTTATGGACTGCGGCGCATTTGGATTTGCCGCAGCGGGGCTTGCGCTGCAGGGATGACGGCCATGGATCAGACCATCGCCCTTATCGGTTTCGGCGAAGCCGGATCGACATTCGCCCGCGCGGGCCAGTGGGGCAGCATGGCGCGCACTTTCGACATCCGCGCCGATCGCGCCGATGCCGCAGCAGAGCTTGCCGTCGCATTTGCCGACACGGCGGCAGCAGCGCTCGATGGTGCGACGCTGGTGCTGTCGCTGGTGACCGCCGATGCCGCGCTGGCTGTCGCGCGCGACTATGCGCAGTTTCTGGCACCGGGCGCGCTGTGGGGCGACATGAATTCGGTCGCGCCCGATACCAAGCGCGCGGCGGCGGCATTCATCGAAGCGGCGGGCGGGCGCTATGTCGATGTCGCAGTGCTTGCCCCGGTCAATCCGGCGCGCATGAAAGTGCCGCTGCTGCTGGCGGGCAAAGCGGCGGACGATGCGGCGCAGGCGCTGGCGCAGGCGGGCTTTGCCGCCATCCGCGTGGTCGGCGAAGACATCGGCCGGGCCAGTGCGATCAAGATGATCCGCTCGGTCATGGTCAAGGGCGTCGAAGCGCTGACCGCCGAAATGATGCTCGCTGCCAATCGCGCGGGCGTTGCAGAAGACGTGCTCGCCTCGCTCGATGCCAGCGAGCGGCGAGACAGCTGGTTCGTGCGCGCCGCCTACAATGTCGAACGCATGACCACACACGGGCTGCGCCGCGCCGCCGAGATGGAGGAAAGCGCCAAGACCCTTGCCGCGCTCGGCGTCGAGCCGCTGCTGACCGCAGGCACTGTCCGCCGTCAGCGCGAACAGGCCGGGCAGCCCCTTCCGACACCCAAAATCCCCGGCTGATCTTTAGGAACCGGCACCATGACTCTGATTATCGACTGCCACGGGCACTATACCGTCCTGCCCAAAGGTCACGACACCTGGCGCGCGGCGCAAACCGCAGCATTCAAGGCGGGCGAGCCTGCCCCGCCCTACCCCGCGATCAGCGACGACGAAATCCGCGAAACGATCGAGGCCAACCAGTTGCGCCTGATTCAGGAACGCGGCGCGGACCTGACGATCTTTTCCCCCCGCGCCAGCGCGATGGCGCCGCATGTCGGCGATCAAACCGTCGCCGTGCCCTGGGCGCGCGCGTGCAACAATCTGATCGCGCGCGTGGTCGATCTCTACCCCGAGACGTTTGCGGGCGTATGCATGTTGCCGCAGTCGCCCGAGGCGGACATGACCTCGTCGGTGCGCGAGCTTGAACGCTGCGTCACCGAGCTTGGCTTCATCGGCTGCAATCTCAATCCCGATCCGGGCGGCGGGCATTTCACCCATCCGCCGCTGACCGATCCCTACTGGTTTCCGTTCTATGAAAAGATGGTGGAACTCGACGTTCCCGCGATGATCCACGTCTCGGGCTCGTGCAACCCGGCGATGCATGCGACGGGGGGCTATTACATCGCCGCCGACACGATCGCCTTCATGCAATTGCTCGAAGGCGATCTGTTCAGCCGCTTCCCATCGCTTCGCTTCATCATCCCGCATGGCGGCGGCGGCGTGCCCTATCACTGGGGGCGCTATCGCGGTCTTGCCGACATGCTGAAAAAGCCCGCGCTCGACGGCCATCTGATGAACAACGTGTTCTTCGATACTTGCGTCTATCATCAGCCGGGGATCAATCTTCTCGCCGAAGTGATCGAGACCAAGAACATCCTGTTCGGCTCGGAAATGGTCGGCGCGGTGCGCGGCATCGACCCCACCACCGGGCACTATTTCGACGACACCAAGCGGTATGTCGACGCGCTGCCGATCAGCGCCGAAGCACGCCACGCGATATTCGAAGGCAACGCGCGCCGCGTATTTCCGCAGCTCGACGCTCGCCTCAAGGAGAGAGGCCTGTGATGGATTCCAAGCAGAACATTCACGAATACCTGGCCGAACTCGAGGATATTCCCGGAACGCGCGTCTACACCGCCGCCCGGGCACGGCGCGGCTATCATATAAACCAGTTTGCGATGAGCCTGATGAAGGCGGAAAATCGCGACCGGTTCCGCGCCGATGAAGCCGCCTATATGAACGAGTGGCCGCTGACAGACGAGGCCAAGGACGCCTTGAAAGCGCGCGATTACAATCGCCTGCTCGATCTTGGCGGCAATGTCTATTTCCTGTCGAAGCTGTTCTCGACCGACGGTCTGTCATTTGCCGAGGCCGTCTCGACGATGACCGACATGACCTTCCCCGAATACCGGGACATGATGCTGAACGGCGGACGCAGTCCGATTGGCGTGCGCTCGATCAAAGGGGGATACTGACATGGCGCGCATTACCGCAGGCGTGGGATCGAGCCACGTCCCCCTGCTCGGCGTCGCGGTCGATCAGGGCAAGACTCGCGACGATTATTTCGGGCCGATCTTTGCCGGATACGACTGGACCCGCGAATGGGAGGCAAAGGAAAAGCCCGACGTGATCGTGCTGGTCTATAACGACCATGCCTCGGCGTTCGACATGAAGATCGTGCCGACGTTCGCGATCGGCTGTGCCGAACGCTACAAGCCCGCCGACGAAGGCTGGGGCCCGCGCCCCGTGCCCGATGTCGAAGGCCATGCCGATCTGGCCTGGCACATCGCGCAAAGCCTGATCCTCGATGATTTCGACATGACCATCATCAACGAGATGGACGTCGATCACGGCCTGACCGTGCCGCTGTCGATGATGTTCGGCACGCCGGAAAAATGGCCGGTCAAGGTCGTGCCGCTGGCGGTCAATGTCGTGACCTACCCGGTGCCGTCGGGCAATCGCTGCTGGTCGCTGGGCGAGGCGATCAAGCGCGCGGTCGAGAGCTTTCCCGAAGATCTCAATGTGCAGATCTGGGGCACCGGCGGCATGAGCCATCAGTTGCAGGGCCCCCGCGCCGGGCTGCTCAACCGCGAATGGGACAACAAGTTCCTCGATCTGCTGATCGGCGACAGCGACGCCGCCCGCTGGATTCCGCATATCGAATACTTGCGCGAAACCGGCAGCGAAGGGATCGAAATGGTCATGTGGCTGATCATGCGCGGCGCGCTGGGGCACAAGACCCGCCTGCTGCACCGGCATTACCATATCCCCTGCTCCAACACCGCGATCGGGCATATCGTGCTCGAACCGGCGGACTGATTTCCACCCTGCCGGGCGCGGGCCAAACACCCGCGCCCGGTCTTTTTTTGCAAGGATTACGGACCCATGTCCAACGCCCCCGTCCGAATTGCGCTGGCCGGCGCAGGCGCTTTCGGTGAAAAGCATCTCGACGGCCTGAAAGCCATCGCAGGCGTCGAGATCGTCTCGATCATCAGCCGCACCGGTGAACAGGCCGCCGCCGTCGCCGCCAAATACGGCGCGAAGCACAGCTCGACCGAATTGGCCGATGCGCTTGCCCGCGACGATGTCGACGCGGTGATCTTGTGCACCCCGACGCAGATGCACGCGCAACAGACCATCGCCTGCCTCGAAGCGGGCAAGCACGTTCAGGTCGAAATCCCCTTGTCCGACAGCTGGGCCGATGCGCAAGCCGTGATGGCCAAGCAACAGGAAACCGGCCTCGTCGCGATGGTCGGCCACACCCGCCGCTTCAATCCGTCGCACCAATGGGTTCACAAGCGCATCGTTGCGGGCGACCTGACGCTGCAACAGCTCGACGTGCAGACCTATTTCTTCCGTCGCAAGAACATCAATGCCAAAGGCGAAGCGCGCAGCTGGACCGACCATCTGCTGTGGCACCACGCCGCACACACGATCGACCTGTTTGCCTATCAATCGGGCAAGATCGTCGCCGCCCATGTGCTCCAGGGGCCCAAGCACCCCGAATTGGGCATCGCGATGGACATGTCGATCCAGTTGAAAGCCGAAACCGGCGCGCTGTGCACGCTGTCCTTGTCGTTCAACAACGATGGCCCGCTCGGCACGTTCTTCCGCTACATCGGCGACACCGGCACCTATATCGCGCGCTATGATGACCTGTTCGACGGTCGCGATGCGCAGATCGATGTGTCGAAAGTCGATGTCAGCATGAACGGCATCGAATTGCAGGACCGCGAATTCATCGCCGCCATCCGCGAAGGCCGCCAACCCAACAGCTCGCTCGCGGGCGTGCTCGACTGCTACCGCGTCATCGGCGAACTCGCCGCCCAGCTCGAAGCGCAAGACGGCTGGTCCTGATCAAAAAAGCCCCCTCCCGAAGCGGATGGCGGGATTATGTCCCGCCCCTTCATTTTGGCCCGCCCCTTCATTTTGGCCCGCCCCTTCATTTTGGCCCGCCCCTTCATTTTGGCAAGTGGGCGGCTTTCAATAAATCTCCGCTCGTGCTGAGCCTGTCGAAGCACGCGCACTGAACCCGCCCAGCGCGTGAGAAAAATCGCCTGGATCGACCGTTCCGCGCGTCCTTCGACAGGCTCAAGGATGAGCGGATGTGCTATATAAATTTGCGCATTACTTGAGAATCACCTTCAAACCGGCAACCCGACGTAATTTTCCGCAATGACGCGCTGCGCCGCTTCGCTTGAGGCAATGTAGTCCAGCTCAGCGACTTGCATGCGGCGCTCAAACGGGCCGTCTTCGGGGAAGCGGTGCATCAATTTGGTCAGCGACCAGCTGAAGCGTTCGCTTTTCCATACCCGCGCCAGCGCCTTGGCCGAATAGCCCGCCACCGCGTCGGCATCGCCATGACGGAAAAACGCGACCAGCGCCTCGACGGCGTAATGAACATCGCTCGCCGCAAGATTGAGCCCCTTGGCGCCGGTCGGGGGCACGATGTGCGCGCTGTCGCCGCAAAGCAGCAGGCTGCCGTGACGCATGGGCTCAAAGACAAAGCTGCGCAAAGGCGCGATCGATTTTTCGATCGAGGGGCCGCGCGTGATTTGTGCCGCCGCTTCGGGGCCCAGCCGCACCGCAAGTTCGTCCCAGATGCGATCGTCGGACCAGTCTTCGACCTTTTCAGTCAGCGGCACGTCGATGTAATAGCGGCTGCGCGTCGGGCTGCGCATCGAGGCGAGCGCAAAACCGCGTTCGTGGTTGGCGTAGATCAGTTCATGGTTGCACGGCGGCACATCGGCGAGAATGCCGAGCCAGCCGAACGGATAGACGCGTTCGAAGACCTGACCGACGCTGGCCGGAATCGCCTGCCTGCTCGGGCCATGGAACCCGTCGCAACCGACCACGATCCGCGCATCGATCCGCGCCGCGACACCGTCCTTGCTATAGGTTACATAGGGCGCGTCGCTGTCGATGGCGTGCAGCGCGACATCGCCGGCTTCGTAGATCACCTCCAGACCGCGCGGTTCGGCGGCGTCCATCAGGTCGCGGGTCAATTCTGTCTGGCCATAGACCATCACGCTGTCGCCGGTCAGCCCCGCCACATCGATGCGGATCAGGCGCTCGCCATCGGCAAGGTTGAACCCGCCGTGCGGCAAGCCTTCGGCCTTCATCCGCGCATCGAGGCCGAGCCGTTCCATCAGGCCGACCGTTACCCGTTCGAGCACCCCGGCGCGGATGCGCGACAGCACATAGTCGCCGGTCTGGCGCTCCAGCACGACGCAGGCAATCCCTTCGGCGCGCAGCAGATGCCCCAGAAGCAGGCCCGCAGGCCCGGCGCCAATGATGGCGACATCGGTTTTCATGTCATTTCTCCCCAAGACCTTTCAGGCCGCACGCGACCGGTCATTGCCGCCTGCTATTGACGGCAGAGTGCGCTGCGTGAAGGGATGGCACGGTCAGATTGCTGGTACTTTCAGGACAATGCGCGATGCCCGCCCCGACCATCCCGACATTTGCCCTCTATGGTGAGGACGACTGGCTCAGCCCGGCGGGTTTTGCCCATATCGAAACGATCGCGGCGCGCAGCGCGCTGCATGATTGGGCCATCGCGCCGCATCGTCACGACCGCGCGGTGCAATTGTTGCTGGTGCATGCCGGGCCTGCCGAAGTCACGCTCGACGGCACGCCGTTCGCGCTTCACGGCCCGGCCTTCATCATCGTTCCGACCGGCGTGGTGCACGGGTTCCGCTTTGCGCCCGATACGGCGGGCCATGTCCTGACGCTCAGCCAGGAATTCGCGCGCCGCGCCCGATGGCTGGCCGACGAAGCGGCGCCGGGCGATGCGATGGCCGCGCTGCTGTCGCGCGGCGGGCATGGGCAGCTCGGCACGACGGCGGCCGCGCGCGCCGCACGATTGGCCGACGAACTGATCGCTCTGGGCGAAAACGGCTGGGAAAGCAGCGGGATCAACGATGCGTTGTTCGACTCGCTGGCCGAAGCGCTGCTGCGGACGCTGGTCGCCGATGCCGGTCTCGCCGAATCCGGAGATCGGCGGCTGGCGGTGTTTCGCCATCTGGTCGAAACGCATCTTGCCGAACACCGCCCGCTCGATTTCTACGCGCGCTCGATCGGCACCACCGTGCGCACGCTGACCCGGCTGTCGCAGCGCCATCTCGGACACAGCCCGCAAATGCTGATCAACCGGCGCCTCGCGCTCGAAGCGCAACGGCTGTTGCGCTATACCGGCGCCAGTGCCAGCGCGGTCGCGGCCGAACTGGGGTTTGCCGACCCGTCGTATTTCTCGCGCTTTTATCTGCGCATGACCGGGCGGCGCCCACAGGACGAGCGCGCGCCTTTCCGAGATCCGGGCCAAGACCTGGGCCGAGATCCGAGCCGGTGAGCATCGGGTAACCTTTTGCAGGTATGACGAAGCCTGCCATGGACCTGACCCGCTCTCTTCGCCTGACCAAAGCCTCGCTTGCCGCGCTGCTGCTCGCCCCCGCGATGCTGGTGGCAGGGTGTTCGCAAGGCCCGTCGGACAGCGCCGCCGATCTGCAACAGCGCCTGACCGCCGCCGAAGCGCGCGCCGATGCCGCCGAAAAGCGGGCCAAAAGCGCCGAAACGCTCGCCAACCAGCACGCGCAGGAACCGGTCCAGAACCAGCCGCCCGCCGCGCAGCCCGACATCGCCCAGGGCCCCGATACCGAATACGGCCAGCCCGCCATGGATACCGCGCCGATCGATCCGGCCCCGGCAATGCCCGCCAATCCCGACCAATAACGGCACGCGCTTGCGCTTTTGCGCCGTCGGTCTATCACGCTGGCCGATCCGCCAACCAACGGAATTGTGCCGCCATGTCTCAGCCCGTCCTGTCTCAGCTCGTCTATGTTCTCAACGGCCCCAATCTCAATTTGCTCGGCCTGCGCGAGCCGGAGATCTACGGCGATGACACGCTCGACGACATTGCCGGCATGCTCGAAGACCGTGCGCAAGAACTGGGGCTGGAAATCGACATGCGCCAGTCCAACCACGAAGGCCACCTCGTCGACTGGCTTCACGAAGCGCAAGCGGAGGGCGCACGCGCGGTCCTGCTGAACGCCGGGGCCTATACCCATACCAGCATCGCGCTGCACGATGCGATCAAGGCGATCCGCACCCCGGTCATCGAAGTGCACCTGTCAAATCCCCACAAACGCGAGGCATTCCGCCACCAGTCCTTTGTCGGCATGGCCGCGCTGGGCACGGTCGCCGGATTTGGCGCCAACAGCTATCTGGTCGCGCTGGAAGCCGTCGCGAAGCTTTAAAATCTGGGGATTGCCGCAAGGCCCCTCGTACAAGCCTCTTGCCAGCCGCGCGCGGCGCGGGCATGGCGCGGCGCTACACAGAAGCTTTCATCCCCGCGAGGACAACGACACATGGCGCAAGACCGCGGCGCGAACACCGGAACTCCAGGCATCGGAACCCCGGACACCATGGCCATCGACAGCGCACTCGTGCGCGAACTGGCCGAATTGCTGAGCGCCACCGGCCTCAGCGAAATCGAAGTCGAAGACGGCACACGCAAGATCCGCGTCGCGCGGACGCTGAGCGCGGCACCGGTGGCGGCCACATACGCCGCGCCGGTTGCGGCGGCAGCGGCCCCTGCGGCAGCGCCTGTCGCCGCCGCCCCGGCGGCAGAGCAGGCCGGCACGGTCCGCTCGCCGATGGTCGGCACCGCCTATCTCTCGCCCGAACCGGGCGCGGCGAACTACATGAGCGTCGGCCAGAGCGTGAAAGCGGGCGACACCCTGCTGATCGTGGAGGCGATGAAAGTCATGAACGCGATCACGGCGCCCGCGTCCGGCACGGTCAAGGCGATTCTCGTCGAGAATGCCCAGCCGATCGAATATGACCAGCCGCTGGTCGTGATCGCCTGAGCGTCATAGAAACAGGACACGAGCCGATGGCCATCAAGCGCCTGCTTATCGCCAATCGCGGCGAAATTGCGCTGCGCATCCATCGCGCCGCGCGTGAAATGGGGATCGAGACGGTCGCTGTGCATTCCACCGCCGACGCCGATGCCATGCATGTCCGCCTGGCCGACCATGCCGTGTGCATCGGGCCGCCGGCTGCCAAGGACAGCTATCTCAACGTTGCGGCGATCATTTCGGCGGCGGAAATCACCCAGGCCGACGCTATACACCCCGGCTATGGCTTCCTGTCGGAAAACGCCAAGTTTGCCGAAATCGTCGAAGCGCACGGGATCACCTGGATCGGGCCCAAGCCCGAACATATCCGCACCATGGGCGACAAAGTCGAAGCCAAGCGTACGGCGGGCAAGCTCGGCCTGCCGTTGGTGCCGGGCTCTGACGGCGCGATCGACGATCCGGTCGAAGCGGCGCGCATTGCCGAAGAAATCGGCTATCCGGTGATCATCAAGGCGGCTTCGGGCGGCGGCGGGCGCGGCATGAAAGTGTGCAACGGCCCCGACGAGCTTGCACAGTTGATGCAAGCGGCGGGCAACGAGGCCAAGGCCGCGTTTGGCGATGCCACGGTCTATCTCGAAAAGTATCTCGGCAACCCGCGCCACATCGAATTCCAGATTTTCGGCGACGGCAACGGCAAGGCGATTCACCTCGGCGAGCGTGACTGTTCGTTGCAGCGCCGCCACCAGAAAGTGCTCGAAGAAGCGCCCTCGCCGGTCATTTCCCCCGAGGAACGCGACCGCATGGGCGGCATTGTCGCAAAAGCGATGGCCGACATGGGCTATCGCGGCGCCGGCACGATCGAATTCCTTTGGGAAAACGGCGAATTCTACTTCATCGAGATGAACACCCGGCTGCAAGTCGAACATCCGGTGACCGAAGCGATCACCGGCGTCGACCTCGTGCGCGAACAGATCCGCATCGCCGACGGCCGCCCGCTGTCGGTCACGCAGGATGAAATCGTGTTCAGCGGCCATGCCATCGAATGCCGCATCAACGCCGAAGACCCGTTCAACTTCACCCCGTCGCCGGGGTTGGTCACGGCCTATCACGCGGCGGGCGGCATGCATGTGCGCGTCGATTCCGGGCTCTATGCCGGGTATCGCATTCCGCCCTATTACGATTCGATGATTGCCAAGCTGATCGTCTATGGCCGCACGCGCGAAGGCTGCATCATGCGGCTGAAACGCGCCTTGCAGGAAATGGTCATCGAAGGCGTGAAAACCTCGATCCCCCTGCATCAGCGCCTGCTCGAAGATCCCGTGTTCCTCAGCGGCGATTATTCGATCAAGTATCTCGAACAATGGCTGGCCGACGAAAAGCCGACCGAGTAACGACCATATCAAGCCCTCCCCTGCAGGAGGGCTTTGATTTACATATCTCGACTGGCCTATTTACCGAGTGATCCGCTCGTCCTGAGCTTGTCGAAGGACGCGCGCGACGTTTGGTTCAGAAGATATGACCAGTGCCACCGGGCTGGCCTCGACGCGCGTCCTTCGACAGGCTCAGCGGACGAGCGGATATTTGCTGAAAAACAGAACACATCCTGTTGAAAGCTCTGCCCGCACAGGGAGAGCTTTCCTAAATTACACCAGGTCCAGCGCCTCAGTCAGATCGCCCGGCGGCGGCCCGCCCGCTTCGGCCATCGCCCGTTCGCGCAGAACCAGACCATCGAGCTTTTCCAGCCCGAACCGGCGCGTGATCAGGCGCAGCACCGATCCGGTGTCATAGGTCGTGTGATCGACATGGCCCTTTTTCGCGTGCGGGCTGATCACCAGCGCCGGAACGCGTGTACCCGGCCCCCAGCGGTCGCCCTTTGGCGGGGCGACATGGTCCCACCAGCCGCCGTTTTCATCGAATGTGACGACGATCGCCATGCGGTCCCACTGCGGGCTCGCGCGCAAGGCGTCGATCACGGCGGCCATATGCCGGTCGCCCGAATCGATGTCGGAATAGCCCGCATGCATGTTGAGATTGCCCTGCGGCTTGTAAAACGTGACCGGAGGCAAGCGCCCCGCTTCGGCATCGGCGATCAGGCGATTGGTGCGCGCGGTGTCGCCCAGCCCGCCATCGCGCAACCGCTTGTCGCGAGCCGCGCTGCCGGGGCCGAACGCCGCGAAATAGTTGAACGGCTGGTGGTGGAACTGAAAATTGGGTGACGGCGGATATTGCCCGTCGCCCGCAGCGCCCGCCAGCGCGATGGCCCAGCCCCCGGCATACCACGCCCATTCGACGCCTGCCTTGTCGAGCTTGCTGCCGATCGTTTCGTGATACTGCGGCACAAGCACGATCGGCCTGGTCGCATCGGCCCAGCCCGCCTTGGCCGTATCGGGCCAGGGCGAAGGCAGAAACGGCGGCAACATCGTATTGACCGCGTGAAATTGGGGATAGCCGGGCGCAGGCGGGGCAATCTGGCTTTTGACGAACAGCGCGGGTCCGTCGAGCGCGCTCGCCTTGCAGTCCGCCTTGCGCTTCAGCCGGATCCCGCCGGGGCCGTCTTCCAGCTCGGCGATCATGTCTCTGGCGATGCTGGCATCGGCGCCGGGATAGAGCGGCGGCTGCGCTGCGACGAGGTATTGGTGATTGAGGAACGAACCGCCGAACGCACCCATGAAAAACCGGTCGCACAGCGTGAATTCGCGCGCCAGTTGCCACAGGCGAAGATCGCGCCGGGTCTGCGCGTAATGGCCCATGACCAACGCGCCGCTATCGCCCCAGGCGACGAAATGGTCGTTGCGTCCGCCGTTGATCTGCAACTGGTTTTCATAGAACTGATGGACCAGATCGCGCGTCACCAGTCCGGTCGGCAGCGGATCGCCTTCGGGCGTGCTGAGCGCAAAGGGGGCATTGGCCAGACGCGGCAGATCGTCCTGCCCGATCTTGTGCGCGCGGTGTTCGACGACTTGTTCGACCGGGACCATGCCGTCCCACACCGGCGGCAAATGCGGCAGCACGCTGCCATCGCGGTCGCGCTGCGCCGCACGGTCGGGCGATACCGCCGACAGGGGCTCGGCCAGCCCCGGAAAATCGGCAAACAGGCAATTGAAGCTGCGGTTTTCGGCAAAGATCACGACGATCGTGTCGATGTGGTGCCGCAGCGCCGCATCCACAGCTTTACCCCCGGACTTATCCACAGGGGACGCCTCAGCCGCCTCAATGCCCCCCGCCAGCGCCGCCCCCAGCCCGAGCGCCAGCCCGCCCAGAAAATCGCGCCGGTCGGTACGCAAACCGTCGTCTTCGCTGCTCATCCCGCCTGCCCCTCCCAACCCACTGGCCCCTCTTATGCCTTCAGGCGCCGCTCGATCGCATCCCAGATCGCGCCGCCGGTGTCGGTGCCGTCAAAATTTTCGATGGCAACGATACCGGTCGGCGATGTCACGTTGATTTCGGTCAGCCATTTTCCGCCGATCACGTCGATGCCGACAAAGACCAGCCCGCGCGCTTTCAGATCGGGGCCCATTGCCGCGCAGATTTCCGCCTCGCGCTCGGTCAACGCGCTCTTTTCGGCATAGCCGCCGACGGCGAGGTTGGAACGGAATTCGCCCTCGCCCGGCTTGCGGTTGATCGCGCCGAGCACTTCGCCGTCGACCAGCACGATGCGCTTGTCGCCCTCGGCGACTTCGGGAAGAAAGGGCTGGACCATGAACGGTTCGGGCCAGACCTGGCCAAACAGTTCGGTCAGCGCCGAAAGATTGCTGCCGTCGGCCTCGATGCGAAACACCGCCTTGCCGCCATTGCCGTGGAGCGGCTTGACCACCACCGCGCACGTATCCTGACCGTCCTTGGCGCATTTGCGCTGAAACGCGCGCACATCGACCGCCGAGCGCGTGATCAGCGTCGGCGGCATGTACTTCGCATAATCGAGCACATAGACCTTTTCGGGCGCATTGCGCACCGAACGCGGATCATTGACCACCAGCGTTTCGCCTTCGAGCCGTTCGAGCAAGTGCGTCGCGGTGATATAGCCGAGGTCGAACGGCGGATCCTGACGCATCAGGATCACATCGATGTCGCGCCCGAGGTCGATCTTGCGCACTTCGCCAAGCGTATAGTGATCGCCCGCGACGCGCTGCACGCTGACCGGCGCCGCCTCGGCGGTAACGCGCCCGGCTTCCCACCCCAGCGACTTGACGTCATAATACCACAATTCATGCCCGCGCGCCTGCGCCGACAGCATCAGGTGAAACGACGAATCCCCGGCGATGTTGATCGTGGCAATGGGGTCCATCTGGACCGCGACGCGTACCGGCATAGTGCGACAATTCCTATGTGGAGACAGCCCGCTTTACGGCTGCCAGACGTGGGTGATGTGGCGCGGCCAGTGCCACGGCGCAAGCAATATCACATCGATCCGCACTGCATCGGCAGGCCGCGCCAGCCGGGGCGCCAGAGCCTCGGCCACGCGCGCGACACGGTGCAGGCGGCGTTCGTCGATCGCCTCATCGAGCGCCTGCGCCTTGCGCCGCCATTTCACTTCGACAAAGGCAAGCACGTGCCCGCGACGCGCGACGATGTCGACTTCGCCGACGCCACGCCCATGGCCGATCCGCTGTTGCCGCGCGACGATGCGCCAGCCTTTGGCCATGAGATAGAGCGCGGCGAGCCATTCGCCGCGCTGTCCATCGCGCGCAGCCCGGCGCTTGCCGCTCATGGCGCCTCGGACTGAAGCGCCAGCGCGCGGACATAGAGGACTTTGCGATCAAGCCCCGTGGACCGCGCGACATCCTTGGCCGCCTGCGAAATCGGCAGCCGCGCCAACGCCTCGCGCAGGGCGGCATCGACCGCTGCGGCATCGGGCGCGGGCGCCTCGCTCGGGGGGCCGGCCAGCACGACGATTTCGCCCCGGGGCGGATGTTCGTGATAATGCGCGGCAAGCTCTTCGGCGCTGCCCCGGCGGCATTCCTCGAACAGCTTGGTCAATTCGCGCGCCACCGCGATCTCGCGCCTTGGCAAGAGCTCGGCCATGGCATCGAGCGTTTCGGCAAGGCGGGGGCCGGTGTCATAGAACACCAAGGTCGCCGGAATCGCCGCCAGCTCGCGCAGGACATCGCCGCGCGCCTTGTCCTTGCCCGGAAGAAACCCGCCAAACAGAAAGCGATCGGTCGGCAGCCCCGACAGCGTCAGCGCGGTGATCAACGCGCTCGGCCCCGGCAGACTGGTTACGGCAATGCCCTCGGCCTGCGCCGCGCGGACCAGACGATAGCCCGGATCGGAAATCAGCGGCGTCCCCGCGTCCGATACCAGCGCCACCGCTTCCTCGCGCATCAGCTGGATCAGCGCATCGCGCGCCGCCGCGTCGGCATGATCGTCATAGCGACGCAGAGGTTTGCGAATACCCAGATGCGCCATCAGCTTGCCGGTGACGCGCGTGTCTTCGCAGGCTATGACCGACACCGCGCCGAGTACGTCGATGGCGCGCCGGGTCATGTCGCCAAGATTGCCAATCGGGGTCGCGACGATATAGAGCCCGGGATCAAGAGAAAGAGTGTCCATCGGCCCACATGGACCGGCTCAGGGGAACGAGGCAAGCGATGATCAGCCAAGGCAGTGCAGCGCATACCGGCGCACATGGGTCGGCGCGGGGGCAGTTCATGCGACGCACCGTGGTTCTGGCGGGGCTCTCGCTGCTGACAGCCTGCGCCGTCGTGCCCAAGCCGACCGTGCAGGCGCCAGCACAAAAGCCCGCAGAAACCGCGCCCCAGGCCAATGTCCTGCCCAGCGATACCGATCGTCACCGCATCGCGCTGCTGGTGCCGATGACCGGCAGCAATGCCGCGATCGGTCAGGCGATTGCCAATGCAACGACGATGGCGCTGCTCGATACCAATGCGCAAAATCTTCGCATCACGACGTATGACACCGCCAATGGCGCCGGAATCGCCGCGAGCAAGGCGATCGCCGATGGCGCCCGGCTGATTCTCGGGCCCTTGACCGCCGAGGACGTGACCGCCGTCGCCGCCGTTGCCCGTCCCGCCCATGTTCCGATGATCACCTATTCCAACGATGCCGATACCGCCGCGCGCGATGTCTTCGTGTTTGGCCAGGTGCCCGGGCAATCGGTCGCGCGCGTGATCGGCTATGCCCGCGCGCATGGCGTAACCGCCGTCGGCGCGATCATCCCGACGGGCGTCTATGGTCAACGCGTTGCCGCCGCCCTTTCCGGCGCCGCGCGGACCGCCAATGTCCGGGTGACCGACATCGAGACGTATGAACGCACCAACACTTCTGTCGGCAGCGCGGTGCGCCGGGTCAAGGCCAAGGGCCAGGTCGATGCCATCCTGATCGCCGACGGCGCGCGCATCGCGGCCTTTGCCGCGCCGTTTGCGAATGGCATGCGCCTGCTCGGCACCGAATTGTGGGCGGGCGAAGGCACCGTTGCGCGCAGTGCCTCGCTGCGCGGAAGCTGGTTTGCGGCGATTTCCGACAAGCGGTTTGGCCAGTTCGAAGCCTCCTATCGCAATCGCTTTGCCGCCAACCCGCCGCGCATTGCCACGCTCGGCTATGATTCGGTGCTGCTGACGCTCAATGTCGCGCGCGACTGGAAATCGGGCACGGTATTCCCGACCGGGCGGCTCTATGATCCGCAGGGCTTCATCGGGCTCGACGGGGTGTTCCGCTTCAACGAATTCGGCATTGCCGAGCGCGCGATGGAAGTGCGCGAAGTCGGCGCGGGCACTTTCACCACCGTCAGCCCGGCGCCCGCACATTTCCAGCCCCAGAATTGAGACCAAAAAGGGCGGGATAAGCACCCTGCCCGCCTTGCGCGCAAATCCCCCGTTCCGCTATGGCCGGTGCCATGGCCGATGACCTGTTCGACAAGCAGCCCGCCTCGTCTCCTGCGGAAAGTTACGACGGTTCCGCGATCGAGGTACTCGAAGGGCTGGAACCGGTCCGGCGTCGCCCCGGCATGTATATCGGCGGCACCGACGAACGCGCGCTGCATCACCTTGTCGCCGAAGTGCTCGACAACGCGATGGACGAAGCGGTCGCGGGCCATGCCAACCGCATCGAAATCACGCTCGAAGAAGAACCCGGCGCGCCCGGACGCGTGACGATCAGCGACAACGGGCGCGGCATTCCTGTCGATGAACATCCCAAATATCCGGGCAAATCCGCGCTCGAAGTGATCATGACCACGCTCCATTCGGGCGGCAAGTTTTCGGGCAAGGCCTATGCCACCTCGGGCGGGCTGCACGGCGTCGGCATTTCGGTGGTCAATGCGCTGTCGACGCTGACCCGCGTCGAAGTCGCGCGCAACAAGGAACTCTATGCGCAGGAGTTTTCCTGCGGCCTTGCCAAAGGCCCGATCGAAAGGATCGGCAATGCGCCCAACCGGCGCGGCACCACGGTCACTTTCGTCCCCGACACAACGATTTTCGGCGCCGATGCAAAGTTCAAGCCCGCGCGGCTGTTCCGCCTCGCCCGGTCAAAGGCCTATCTGTTTGCCGGAGTCGAAATCCGCTGGAAATGCGCACCCGCGCTGTGCAGCGACGACGTTCCGGCCGAAGCGACATTCCAGTTTCCCGGCGGGCTTGCCGATCATCTTGCCGAACAGATCGCGACGCGCGAATGCGTCACCGCGATCCCCTTTGCCGGTAGCCAGGATTTTCCGCATGGCCCGGCAGGCGAAGAAATGGGCCGCGTCGAATGGGCGATCGCCTGGCCGCTGTGGTCCGACGGCGCCTACAGCTATTACTGCAACACGATCCCGACCCCCGACGGCGGCACGCATGAACAGGGCCTGCGCGCCGCGCTGACGCGGGGCATCCGCGCCTTTGGAGACCTGATCGGCCAGAAAAAGGCCAAGGACATCTCTCCCGAAGACATGATCACCGGCAGCGAAGTCATGCTGTCGGTGTTCATCCGCGATCCGCAGTTTCAAAGCCAGACCAAGGACCGGCTGACCAGTCCCGAAGCGGCGCGCATGGTCGAAGCGGCCGTGCGCGACCATTTCGACCATTTCCTGACCGACAACATGGACCGCGGCAAAGCCCTGCTCGGCGCAGTGATGGAGCGGATGGACGAACGCCTGCGCCGCAAGGCGGAGCGGGAAATCAAGCGCAAGACCGCGACCAATTCGCGCAAGCTGCGCCTGCCGGGCAAGCTGACCGACTGTTCGGGCGAAGGC
>Ga0302190_10000154_pt1 | contig 40778 bp, 36 predicted proteins | sample II_Bog_E2_3_FD_198784 | JGI IMG/M metagenome (GOLD analysis project Ga0302190, IMG submission 198784) | Peat permafrost microbial communities from Stordalen Mire near Abisko, Sweden - II_Bog_E2_3 | ecosystem: Environmental > Terrestrial > Soil > Wetlands > Peat | place: Sweden: Abisko... | reverse complement strand
CAGTCGTACCGCCTGGACCAGAACGCCGAGACCCAGGAGCGGGTGCTCTGGGGCCAGGGCGAGATCCACCTCAAGGTGGCCGTGGACCGGGTGAAGCGCTGGGGCGTGGAAGTGGCCCTGAGCATCCCCGCCATCCCGTACCGGGAGACCATCCGCAAGCCCATCAAGCAGCACGGCCGCTACAAGCACCAGAGCGGCGGCCACGGAGCCTTCGGCGACACCCACATCGAGTTCAAGCCCCGGGAGCGGGGCGCGGGCCTGAAGTTCTCCGACACCATCGTCGGCGGCGTCATTCCCAAGAACTACATCCCGGCCGTGGAGGACGGCTTCATGGAGTTCTGCAAGCAGGGACCGCTGGGCTTCCAGATGGTGGACGTGGAGGCGATCCTGTACTTCGGTTCGTTCCACACGGTGGACTCCTCGGACATGGCCTTCAAGGCCGCCGCCCGGGTGGCCTGCACCGAAGGCCTGCCCCAGTGCAGTCCAGTCCTGCTGGAGCCGATCCTGGAGGTGCACATCTCGGTGCCCGCCGAGCACACCGCCAAGGCCCAGAAGATCATCACCAGCCACCGGGCCGGGCAGATCCTGGGCTTCGACGCCAAGCCCGACTGGCCGGGCTGGGACGTGGTGGACGGCTACGTGCCCCAGAGCGAGATGCAGGGCCTGATCGTGGAGCTGCGCAGCCAGACCCAGGGCATCGGCTCGTTCACCTGGGCCTTCCACCACCTGCAGGAACTGGAAGGGCGCGACGCCGACAAGGTGGTCGAGGCCCGCAAGAAGGTCCTGGCCGAGGCCTGACCGGTACCGCGCTTCGTTGCGTCCGCTCCCAGGCGTGTGGCCAAGTCATGGTGCGGGTCCCTCCCTTTCGCCCAAGTCGTATTCTCTGAACGCATTCGCGTTCAGAGAATACGGAGGGGTCCTGCAGAGGGAGGATTATGTTCCACCCCCGATCGAACGTTTTTTGCGGACCTGGTGCCAAGTTCGGTTAATTCCTTTAATAAATAGCAGGATCGACGTTTGGCATATCAAATCCCCTCCGCGCCTCAAGTCCTTGCTCCGGGCCTCCGCGTTGAGCTATTCCCAGCTATTCGCCCCACGCGCCGAAACGAACATTGAAGCGACGGAGGCCAACCAACCACTTGCCACTGCACAAGGTGAAGCCCTGCGGAAGTCAGTTCCCGACCGGATAAAGTCTGCTGGAGCTGCATTCCTGTGAACAGGGACACGCCAGCCGGGATCCAGTTCCAATTACCGCCACGGCGGTTGCGCCAGCAACCGCCGTGGCGACCCTGATGCAAGGCTGGGACACGTACAGATGACCGAGTCAGGCGCATGATATGTCCGAAGCGTTGGCCCAGCTACTCGTCGGCGCTGCCGCCCACGGCCGGGATCTCGCCGCGGATCTCGGCGATGGTGGCGGCGAGGACGCCGTCGATCATGCTCTTGGGCGGGGTCTTGATCTTGTCCCGCTCCATGAGCATCTGCACCATCTCCCGGTTCTCCTTGATGTCGTGGTCGGCCTTCTGGAACACCTCTTCGGGCAGCATGGTGTGCTGGGCCACGCCGTCCCGCATCGCCTGGGCGGCCACGTCCGCGGCCTCCTGGGGGAAGACTTCCACGTCGTCCATGGTCGGCATGATGTGGTCCACGTCCAGCCCGCGCTTCTCCTGCATGCTGGCCAGGGAGTGCGCCGCGGCGATGGCCATGCCGTCGGTCACCCGGCTCGCCTCCACCAGCAGGGACCCCTTGAGCAGGCCCGGGAAGCACAGGGAGTTGTTCACCTGGTTCGGGAAGTCGCTGCGGCCGGTGGCGACGATCAGGGCGCCGGCATCCTTGGCTTCGTGGGGATAGATCTCGGGCACCGGATTGGCGCAGGTGAACACGATGGCCTTGGGCGCCATGGCGTGGATCCACTCCTTCTTCACCACGCCGGGCCCGGGGGTGGACAGCGAGCACAGGATGTCCGCGCCCTGGCAGGCTTCCAGGATGTCATCCACCCGCTGGGGGTTGGTGCGCTGGCAGATCTCCCACTTGCGGTAGAACCGGGAGTCGGCCTTCAGGTCGTCCCGGCCGGCATGCAGCCCGCCCTTGGAATCGAAGGCGATGACGTTGGCCGGGTCCAGGCCCTCGGCCAGCATCAGCCGGATGATGGTCCCGTTGGAGGCGCCGGCCCCGTAGAACACCGTCTTGACGTTCTTCCACTCCTTGCCCGCCAGCTTGATGGCGTTGAGCATGCCGGCCAGGGTCACGCAGGCGGTGCCCTGGGCGTCGTCATGCCAGACCGGGATCCCGCAGTCCTGGAGCTCGTCCAGCACCTTGAAGCAGTTGGGCTGGGAGATGTCCTCCAGGTTCACGGCGCCGAACGAAGGGGTGACCATGCGCACGAAATCGATGATCTTCTGGGCGTCGTGCTGGTGCCGGCCCATGCCCTGGAAATCGAAGCCGTTCTTGTGCGACCCGGCCTCCATGTGCGAATTGATGCAGAGCGACATGGCGTCCACCCCACCCAGGTAATACATGAGGAAGGCCTTGCCCTCCATCACGCCCAGCCCGCCGCTGGGGGTGCAGTCGCCGTCGCCCAGGACCCGGGTGGAATCCGATACGATGGCCACCAGGTTGCTGCGGTTGGAATACTTGTAGGACTTCATGTTGTTGTCGCGGATCGCGGTGGAGATCGCCGAGACGCCGGGGGTGTAGTAGACCCCGAACCAGCCGAAATCGTAGATCCCGGCCTTGGGGATCATGGTCATCTTGCCCCCGTAGAAGTCGTGCGCCTCCAGGGACAGTCGCTTGAGGAACACGGTCTGCGCCCTGGCCACTTCCGTGGGGGTCAGGTCCGCAGGGAACATGTCCTTGAGGTTCTTGAGGTCAAGGTAGGACGGGAAACTCATGAATACTCCTGGAACTGAAAGGTCAAAGCGGACACAGGAGCGCCACCCCGAAGGCCCTGCGGCGAACTGCAAGCTGCAGGTGGCTTCAGGTGATCGATTCCTGGAAGGGCGGCAAGACGATCCGCCCGCGGTCCATCCGTGATTTTAAGATAACCCAAGTCGCTCGCCCATTCCGAATATTGCCGCTTCAGCGTCCGGACAGCCAGCAGCCGTTGTCTGGGGATGACCTGATCCCATCGTTGCGGCCCCGGCATAAGGGGCCGTAGCCAAATAACCTGGACTGCCCAGGTTATTTCGCAACGCCCCCTAAATGGTATGTTGAAGGGCAGAAGGACGGACCATGACGGCAGGCAGGGGGGCTCGCTGGGTGCTGCTGGCGCTGCTGGCGGCCCGTGCCCTTTGTGCCCAGGATTTCGTGTTCAACAACGGCCCCGAGCCCCAGTCCCTGGACCCGGCCCGCACCTCGGGCGTGCCGGAGACCCGCATCAGCGACGCGCTGTTCGAGGGGCTGGTGGTCAACGACGCCCGCACCGGGGCGCCGGTGCCTGGCCTGGCCGAGCGCTGGACGATCAGCCCCGATCTGAAGACCTACACCTTCACCCTGCGCGCCACCACCTGGTCCGACGGCACCCCGCTCACCGCCCAGGACGTGGTGGACGCCTGGCTGCGGGTGCTGGAGCCCCGGACCGGCGCCCCGTACGCCTACCTGCTGGGCGACAGCATCCAGGGCGCCAGCGCCTTCAGCCACGGCCGGGGCCCGGCCGCGGACGTGGCCATCCGCGCCCTGGATCCGCGCACCTTCCGGGTGACCTTCGTGGGTCCCCTGCCCTACGCCCTGGCCATGCTCACCCACAATGCCTTCATGGTCACCCCCAGCTTCGCCGTGCGCCGCTACGGCCCGGGCTGGACCCGGCCCGGCCACTTCGTCGGCAACGGCCCCTACGTGCTCAAGGCCTGGAAGCCCCAGAACAAGGTGGTGGTGGTGAAGAACCCGCGCTACTGGGACGCCCGCGACATCCACCTGGCCAGCATCACCTTCCTGGCGATCGAGGACCAGAACGTGGCCTACGACAAGTACCTGGCCCACGAGATCGACTACGCCACCGAGGACGCCATCCCCACCGCCCGGATCGACGAGATCCGCCTGCGCCCGGACTACCACCATGTGCCCGGGTCCACGGTCTACTACTTCCTGTTCAACGTCACCCGCAAGCCGTTCGATGACGTGAGGGTGCGCAAGGCCCTGGCCATGGCCATCGACCGCCAGGAACTGGTGGATGGCGTGCTCAAGGCCGGGGAGGTGGCCACCGCCGGCTTCGTGCCGACCATGGGCGGCTTCCATACCACCCGCGGCAACGCCTTCGATCTGGACCAGGCCCGGCGCCTGCTGGCCCAGGCCGGCTACCCCGGCGGCCGGGGCTTCCCGCCCTGCACGGTGGTCTACAACACCAGCGCCCGGCACCGGACCATCTGCGAATGGCTGCAGCAGACCTGGCGGCGCGGCCTGGGCATCGACGTGCAGCTGCAGAACCTGGAGTGGAACACCTTCCTGGACACCAAGCAGAAGACCCACGCGTTCCAGCTGGCCCGGGCCAGCTGGCTGGCCGACTATCCGGACCCCAGCAACTACCTGGATCTGTTCCGCACCGGCGCCGGCAACAACGATGGCCGCTACAGCAACCCGGCCTTCGACCGGCTCATGGCCCGGGCCGAAACCCTGGCCCCCGGTCCGGTCCGGGACCGGACCCTGGAGCAGGCCGAAACCCTGCTGGTGGACCAGGACCAGGCCCTCATCCCACTGTTCTTCTACGTGAACAAGTTCCTGCTGGACGACCGCAGATGGGGCGGCATCTACGCCAACACCATCGATATCCATCACCCGCGCTGGTGGTTCGCCCGATGAAGCGCGGCCCGAAGTCCCCCATGCTGCGCTTCCTGCTCCGGCGCGGGCTCAGCCTGGCCGCCACCCTGTTCCTGGTGATCACGCTGGCCTTCCTGCTCATCCGGCTCGCGCCCGGCGGCCCGTTCGCGAGCGAAAAGCAGCTGCCGCCGGAGATCCTGGCCAGCATCCAGCGCCGCTACCACCTGGACGAATCGGTGCCCCGGCAGTACCTGCGCTTCCTGGGCGACCTGGCCCACGGCGATCTGGGCCCTTCGTACCGCTACCAGGACTTCAGCGTGGATGAGCTGATCCGGGACGCGCTGCCTCCGTCCATGACCATCGGCGCCCTGGCCCTGCTGCTGGCCCTGGTCGGCGGCGTCAGCCTCGGCACCCTGGCCGCCCTGCGCCAGAACAGCTGGCTGGACTACACCGCCATGGCCCTGGCGGTGGTGGGCATCTCGGTGCCGCTGTTCGTGCTCGGGCCCCTGTTCAAGCTCGGGTTCGCCCTGCGCCACCCCTGGCTGCCCACCTCCGGCTGGATCGACGACCGGCGCGGCTGGCTGACCCTGATCCTGCCGGTGGCGACCCTGACCCTGCCGTACCTGGCCGGGATCGCCCGGCTGACCCGCGCCTCGGTGCTCGAGGTGCTCCGCTCCGACTATGTGCGCGCGGCCCGGGCCAAGGGCCTGTCCGAGCCGGTGGTGGTGCTGCGCCACGTGCTCAGGGGCGCCCTGCTGCCGGTGCTGTCGTACCTGGGCCCGGCCTGCGCCGGCATCCTCACCGGCACCGTGGTGGTGGAGACCATCTTCGCCGTGCCGGGCCTGGGCCGGCTGTCGGTGCAGGCCGCCATCAACCGCGACTACACCCTGATCATGGGCGACATGATCGTCTTCGCCGTGCTCCTGGTGCTCATGAACTTCCTGGTGGACCTGGGCTACGGGTTCCTGGACCCGCGCATCGGCCACGGAGCGGACGCGCCATGACGCCCATGGAGGCCCTCCCCGTCCCGGCCGCCCCGGACCCGCTGCCGCCCCCGGTCTCCCCGGCCGCCGTGGCCTGGCGCCGCCTGCGCGGCCACCGCATGGCCCTGGCCAGCCTGGTGCTGCTGGCCCTGTACGCGCTGCTATGCCTGGGCGCCCCGCTGCTGCCCCTGCATCCGTACGCCGAACAGGTGCTCGCCCACGAGAACCTGCCGCCTTCCTTCCAGCCCGCCGGCATCACCCTGCTGGCCACCCGGGAAGCCGAACTGCGGCAACTCCTGGCGGCCGAGCAGCGGCCGGCCAGCCCCCGGGAGCGGACCCAGCTGGCGGGCCTGGCCCGGGCCGTGGCCAGCGACCCGGTGCACCGGCGGATCTACCTCCTGGGCACCGACGCCCTGGGCCGGGATCTGCTGTCGCGCCTGCTCTATGGCGGCCGGATCTCCATCCTCATCGGCCTGCTGGGCACGGTCACCGCCATGCTCCTGGGTGTGGCCCTGGGCAGCATCGCCGGCTACGCGGGCGGCCTGCTGGACACGGTCATCATGCGCGGGGTGGATATCCTGTTCGGGCTGCCGTACCTGCTGGTGGTGATCATCCTCATGGCGCTGTTCGGGCGCAGCGTGTTCAACCTGTTCTTCGCCGTGGCCCTGCTGAGCTGGCTCACCCTGTGCCGGGTGGTGCGCGGGCAGGTGATCGGCCTGCGGCACGCCGAGTTCGTGACCGCCGCCCGGGCCATGGGCGCCAGCCCGGCCCGGATCGTGTTCCGCCACCTCACCCCCAACACCCTGGGGGTCATCGTGGTGTTCGCCACCCTCATGGTGCCGGAGTTCATCATGGCGGAGTCCTTCCTGTCCTTCCTGGGCCTGGGGGTATCGGCGCCCCTGGCCTCCTGGGGCTCCCTGGTGGCCGACGGCGCCGCGGTCATGGAGCTCTACCCCTGGCAGCTGCTGGGCCCGGCCGTGGCCATGACCGGGTTCCTGTTCGCCATGAACTTCCTGGGCGACGGATTGCGCGACGCGCTCGATCCCCAAAGCCGGCGCGGGGGGGTCCATGGCCGCTGAACCCGCCGGGCACCTTGAGTCCCTTGAACCGCTTGCGTCCGGGGCACCGCTGCTGCGCGTCCAGGATCTGCGGGTCCGGTTCGCCACCGGCGACGGCCTGGTCCAGGCGGTGGCCGGGGTGGATCTCCGGCTGGCGCGGGGCGAAACCCTGGGCCTGGTGGGCGAATCCGGCTCCGGCAAGAGCGTGCTGAGCCTGGCCCTGCTGGGGCTGGTCCCGCAGGGCCAGGTCACCGGCCAGATCTGGTTCCGCGGCGAGGAGCTCCTGGCCATGAGCCCGGCCCGGCTGCGCCGGCTTCGGGGCGACCGGATCGCCATGATCTTCCAGGACCCCATGACCGCGCTGAACCCCTACCTGCGCATCGGCACCCAGATCACCGAGGTCCTGCGGCTGCACCAGGGCCTGGGCCGGCGCGCGGCCCGGGAGCGGGCCATCGAGCTGCTTCGGGACGCCGGCATCGCCGCCCCCGAGCGGCGCATCGATCAGTACCCGCACCAGTTCTCCGGCGGCATGCGCCAGCGGGCGCTCATCGCCCAGGGCCTGGCCTGCGGCCCGGAACTGCTCATCGCCGACGAACCCACCAGCGCCCTCGATGTGACCATCCAGGCGCAGATCCTGGACCTGATCCGGTTGCGCACCCGCTCGCTGGGAACGGCGGTGATCCTCATCACCCATGATCTGGGCGTGGTGGCCGGCGCCTGCGACACCCTGGCCGTCATGTACGCGGGCCGGATCGTGGAACGGGGCCCCACCGGCCCGGTGTTCCAGGCGCCCCGGCACCCCTACACCCAGGGCCTGATCCGCTCGGTGCCGCGCCTGGACCGGCCCGGCGCCGAGCGGCTGGTGGCCATTCCCGGTCAGCCGCCCAGCGGCATCGGCCTGCCCCCCTGCTGTCCATTCCACCCCCGCTGCGCCCAGGTCCTGCCCATCTGCCGGCAGGCCCTGCCCCCGGAGGTGGATCTGGGCGGCGGGCATGGCGTCGCCTGCTGGCTGTATCCGGAGCCGCGATGAACGAGCTGAGCGAACGCGACCCCAAGGGCAAACGGGGCGACCGGAACGCCCTGCCCGCGCCGGACCCCCCGCTGCTGGAGGTGGCCGGCCTCTGCCTGCACTACCCCCAGGGAGGTGGCCAGGCCCCGGTGCGGGCGGTGGACGGGCTGGAACTCCGCATCGGCCCGGGCGAAACCCTGGGACTGGTGGGCGAATCCGGCTGCGGCAAATCCTCTGCGGCCCGTGCGATCGCCCAACTGGTTCGGCCCACGGCCGGGCAGGTGCGCTTCCAGGGCCGGGAACTCACCGGACTGGCCGGCCGTGCCCTGATCGCCGCCCGCCAAGGCATGCAAATGGTGTTCCAGGACCCCTATGCCGCCCTGGATCCGCGCATGACCGCTGGCGAGCTGATCGCCGAGCCGCTGCACATCTACCGCAACCGGGGACTGCTGACCCTGTCCCGCACCGGGCTGGCCGAACGGGTGGCCGAGCTGATGGAGCAGGTGGGCCTGCCCCGGGCGTTGCGGGACCGCTATCCGCACCAGTTCTCCGGCGGCCAGCGGCAGCGCATCGGCATCGCCCGGGCCCTGGCCCCGCGGCCCGAGTTGCTGCTTTGCGACGAGCCGGTCTCGGCCCTGGACGTGTCGATCCAGGCCCAGATCCTCAACCTGTTCAAGGATCTCCAGCAGGCCTTCGGCCTGGCCTACCTGTTCATCGCCCACGATCTGGCGGTGGTGCAGTACGTGGCCAGCCGGGTGGCGGTCATGTATCTGGGCCGCCTGGCCGAGACCGCGGCCGCCGCCGATCTCTACCGCGACCCCCTGCACCCCTACACCCGGGCCCTGCTGTCCGCCGTGCCGATCCCCGATCCCCAGGTGGAGCGCCGACGCCAGCGCATCCTGCTCAGCGGCGAACCGCCCAGCCCGGACCAGCTCCTGGCCGGCTGCCCGTTCCATTCCCGCTGCGCCCAGCGCCTGGAGGTCTGCGCCCGGCACACCCCGCGCCTGCGCGAGGCCGCGCCTGGGCATCAGGTGGCCTGCTTCCTGTACCACCCGCCGGAAGGCTAGGACTGTAACCAAGCAGTGTTCCGGGTCCCTTCATTTCTCCCTGGTTTTTGTCTCTGAACGCATTTGCGTTCAAAGACAACGGAGGGATCCCCCAGAGGGAGGACTGTGTTCCACCCCGGACGAGCCGGGAAGCCTGGTGGGCACACAAATGCCGGTCACCCTCCGGCGAAGCAATCCGTTCTGTTGGATCGCGGCCAGCGATCCAACAGAACGAACCAGGGCGAAATGTAGGGACCCGGACATCTCACCCCAGCCGCAAGACCATCGTGCCCCCGGCGATGGCGCACACCATCACCAGGCGCCGGACATCCACCCGCTCCTTGAGCGCCCAGGCGGACAGCATGGTCGCGAACAGGATCGAGGATTCGCGCAGGGCGGCCACCACCGCCACCGGCGCCACGGTCATGGCCCACAGGGTGGTGACGTAGGTGATCACGGCCACCCCCCCGCCCAGCCCCGCCAACAGCCGACGGGCGGCCACGTAGCGGACAAAGCCCGCCCGGTCCTGGTACAGCGCCCAGCCCACCAGCGGCAGCCCGGTGAGCAGGTAGATCCACAAGGCATAGGTGAGCGGCGTGCCTGCCAGGCGAACCCCGAGCCCGTCGATGCTGGTGTAGACGGCGATGATCAGCGCGTTGCCCAGGGCGAATCCCGCGCCCCGGCCGCGCTGGCCCAGGGCGGTCGCCGCCAGGCACAGGATGCCGCCGCAGATGAGCCCCACCCCCAGCCAGGTGGCCGCCGACAGGCGCTCGCCCAGCACCACCTGGCTGCCGAGCGCCACCAGCAGCGGCGCGGTGCCGCGCATGAGCGGGTAGACCAGGCTCAGATCGCCCACCCGGTACGCCTGGGCCACCAGGACGTAGTAGCCGATGGAACAAACCGCCGAGGCGGCGATGAACGGCCACGCGGCCCGGGCCGGCGCCGGCAGGAAGGGGAGCGCCAGCGCGCCCACCAGCCCGGCCCCGCCGGTCATGAGGATGGTCATGTACAGCTTGTGGTCCGCCCCCTTGATGACGGCGTTCCAGCCGGCGCTCAGGGCGGCCGAGCACAGCATGATCACCAGGACAGATACGGCCATGCTCCGATCATACCGGTCGCGGGGCCCGGGACCCCGTGTCCGGGGTCACGGGTGCCCGGCGCCGGGCCCCCGGACCGGGGCGTGCTAGGCTGGTTCATCACCCCTGGGAGGCGCCAATGCCGCGCATCGAAGCGATTGCCGTGGGTTCGGAACTGTTGACCGCAGGCCGCGTGGACACCAATTCCATCTGGCTGGCTGATCAGCTGGCAGCCATGGGTCTGGCGTTCCACTGCAAGACCGCGGTGGGCGACGACCGGGAGGATCTGCGCCGGCTGTTCCGGATCGCCCTGGACCGCTCGGACCTGATCCTGTGCACCGGCGGCCTGGGCCCCACCTTCGACGACTTCACCAAGGAGGTCTGGGCCGAGGTGGTGGGCGTGCCCATGCGCGAGGACCCGGCGGCCCGGGCCGAGATGCTGGCCTACTACGCGGCCCGGGACCGGGTGCCTTCGGCCAGCAACTTCCAGCAGGTGATCCTGCCCGAAGGCTCCGAGCGCCTGCTGAACCCGGCGGGCACCGCCCCCGGGGTGTTCTGGACCGATCCCAAGGGCTTCCCGGGCCGGCGCATCGTCCTGTTTCCGGGCGTGCCCCGGGAGATGAAGCTCATGTGGGAGCAGCAGGTGGCGCCGCGCCTGCGGTCGCTGGCCGGCGAGCCGGTGCGCAGCCTGCGCATGGTGTTCGGCGGTGTGCCGGAAAGCACCCTGGGCGAGCGGACCCAGCCCCTGCGGGAACAGTATGCCGGGCTGGAGTGGACCATCCTGGCCGGCGGCCAGCATGTCGAACTGGTGGGCCGGGGCCGGGACGCCGCCCTGCTGGAGGCCGCGCGCGCCGATTTCCAGCGGGCCATGGGCGCGGACCTGGCCTTCGTGGGCGCCGAAGGCGGCCTGGAGGACGCCGTGTTCCAGCTGCTCAGCCGCCGGGGCGAGACCCTGGCGGTGGCCGAAAGCATGCCCGGCGGGCATCTCGCCGCCCGGATCACCGCCATTCCCGGCGCCTCCACCGTGTTCCTGGGCGGGGCCACGGTCTATTCGGCCCGGGCCAAGGCGGTGCTGGCCGGGCTGGATCCGGCCTTCATCCAGGCCCACGGCACGGTCTCCCAGCCGGTGACGCTGCGGCTGGCCGAAGCCATCCGCGAGCGGCTGGGCGCCACCTGGGGCGTGGCGGTGACCGGCAACGCCGGCCCCACCGAGGACGTGGACGGCCCGGCCCCGGTGGGCACCTGCCTGGTGGCCGTGGCCGGTCCGGACGGCAGCCAGTGTTTGCCCTTCCGGCTTCCCGGCGGCCGCACCGAACTGCAGGTACGGGGCGCCTCCTGGGCCCTGGACCAGTTGCGGCGCCGGTTGCTGTAGCCGGGGTTCCGGTGCTTCAGGTCCGCAACAATGCACCTTTACCGTCGGGCCGGCTGCGCCCTGAGGCCGGCTGCTTGGCGACGGGGCGCCGACCCGACGCTAGCCGCAACCATGCAGCGCAGCGACGTTCCCTACTTGGCACCCCAGAACCGGGACTCGCGGCCGTGGAGCAGGCGGCCGATGTTGGCGTGGTGCTTGACGATCACCAGCCCGGCCATCCCCGCCCAGGCCAGCAGCGGCAGCCAGCAGGGCGCGTCGGCCGGAGCCGGCACGGTGGCCCAGCCGCCGGCCAGGCCCAGGGCGGTGAGGAACAGCACCAGGGCGGCCAGGATGCTGCCCAGGCTCACGTAGCGGAATATCAGCAGCGCCAGCACGAAGGTGGCAAAGGCCGGCACCACCATGGCCGCGTGGTAGGCCAGTACCACGCCCAGGGCGGTGGCCACGCCCTTGCCGCCCTTGAAGCGCAGCCAGGGGGTGAACACATGCCCGCACACCGCCGCCAGGGCCAGGACCGCCAGCACCCCCGAGCCCACGCCGGCCTGGCGCACCAGCCATACCGGGAAGAAGCCCTTGCCCGCGTCCAGCAGCAGGGTGGCGATCCCCAGCCCCTTGCCGCCGATGCGCATGACATTGGTGGCGCCGATGTTGCCGGAGCCCTGGGCGCGCACGTCGCCCTTGCCGGCCAGCTTCATCAGCAGCAGCCCGAACGGGATGCTGCCGCAGAGGAAGGCGACGAACCCGTACAGCACGAGTGTGGGTAGCGAGGGAAAGGTGGCGGGGAGCATGCACGGAATGGTATCAGAGATGTGTTGTCCGGGCTGCGCCCGGACAGCACATGGGGGGGAGAGGGGGGAACCTCGCGAGCAAAGCGAGCAGGCAGTTCCCCCCTTTCGAATTTGGTATCAGCCCTGTTCGATCGCTGCGACCAGAACCCGGCAGAAATCCGGAATATCGGCCACCACCCGGCCCCAGACCAGGTTGCCGTCGCGGAAGGCCGGCGCGTCGGTCCACAGGGCCCCGGCGTTGACCAGGTCGTCCTGGATCCCGGCGCTGCCGGTGGCCCTGCGGCCCCGCACGATGTCCGCCGAGATCCCCACCAGGCCCGCGTGGCAGATCATCCCCACGATCCGGCCGGCGTCGTGCATGGCCCGGACGAACCGCTTCACGGCCGGGAAGCGGCGCATGCGGTCCGGCGCCCAGCCTCCGGGAATCACCACGGCGTCGAAGGCGGCCGGGTCCAGGTCCTGGATGCGCGCCTGGGCGCTGGCCGCCAGCCCGTTCTTGCCTCGGTAGGCCATGGGCCCGTCCTGGCTGACGATGAGGACGCTGGCGCCCTCTTCGCGCAGCCGCATGACCGTGACCCAGAATTCCAGATCCTCGAACCCCTCGTCGATCAGGAAGGCGATGTGCTTGTTCTGCAGGCGCATGGGAGACCTCAGCGAACGGGTTCGACGGCGGGGACGGGGGTCGGGGCGGGAGCCTGGGCCGGATTCAGGGCCGGACTGTCGCGGTTCAGGGTCCACAGCTCGGTCCGGGTGGTGGACACCGCGACCGCCCCGCTGCCCAGGATCCGCTCCACATCGCGGGGGGTCTGGATCAGGCCGCCGGCGATCACCGGCACCGAGGTGCGGTGGCTCAGGTACTCGATGATCCGGGGCAGGATGCCCGGCATGATCTCGATGGCGTCCTCGCCGGCCTTGCCGATGCTTTCGGAAACGCTTTCCAGGGCCAGGCTGTCCAGCATGAAGTAGCGCTGCACCACCAGGATGTCCATCTCCTGGGCCTTCTTGGCCATGGCGTTCTTGGTGGTGATCACCCCGCACTCGCGCTTGAAGTGCCGGTAGAAGTACTCCAGCACCACCGGATTGTTGGCCAGGCCGTGGATCATGTCCAGGTGGATGAACGGCAGTTTGCCGGCCTTGAGGATGGCGTTCACGTGGGACTCGAGATTGAGGATGTCCCCGTATAGTACAAAAATTATGTCATGGAAGGACTGCAGGGCCCTTTTTAAGCTTGCGTCATCCCGAACGGCGGGAATGACCCGGTTCCATGCCAAGCGCTTCGCGAAGGCTTCTCGTTCCATGCGGCCCATTGTCACATCCTAGTGGTTGTTTGATGATCCTTACACTCTAGCAGAAGGGCCTGTTCCCACGGCAGCTCCTGGCCGGCAAAATTTCCAAATAAGGATTGTGAATTCCCGGATCCATGCAAGAATGGCCTGCTCAAAATACCATTATTCCCATGCCCCCCGCGGCCGCCCCTGTTCCGATCGGGTTCCGGCGCTCGTTCGCCAGGCTTGGCGCCATAGCGGGCAAGCGTGCGGTCCCAGTGCCGGTTCTCTTGCAAAGTTGAAGCTAGCGCGCCCAAAACCGATGCCAACCCGTTGGCTGCACCCAGGAGGTCCCCCATGAAGAAACTCATCAACCGGCCCGAAGACGTGGTGACGGAAGCGCTGGAGGCCATGGCCCTCGCCCATGCCGACCTGCTCCGGGTCAGCTACGATCCCAACATCATCGTGCGCGCCGACGCGCCCGTGCGCGGCAAGGTCGGTCTGGTCTCGGGCGGCGGTTCCGGCCACGAGCCCATGCACGGCGGCTTCGTCGGCCTGGGCATGCTGGACGCGGCCTGTCCGGGCGCCGTGTTCACCTCCCCCACCCCCGACCAGATCCTGGCGGCCACCAAGGCCGTGGACGGCGGCGCGGGCGTGGTGCACCTGGTCAAGAACTACACCGGCGACATCCTCAACTTCGAGATGGCGGCGGACCTGGCCCGGGAGGAGGGCATCCAGGTGGAGGCGGTGGTCACCAACGACGACGTGGCGGTCAAGGACAGCACCTGGACCGCCGGCCGCCGCGGGGTGGGCGTCACCGTCCTGGCCGAGAAGATGGCCGGAGCCGCGGCCGAGCAACGCCGGCCGCTCGCGGCGGTGGCGGACATCTGCCGCAAGGTCAACGCCAACGGCCGGAGCATGGGCATGGCCCTCACCTCCTGCACCGTGCCCCAGGCCGGCAAGCCCACCTTCGACCTGCCCGAGGACGAAATGGAGATCGGCGTGGGCATCCACGGCGAGCCCGGGCGCTCCCGCATGAAGCTGAAGACCGCCGCCCAGATCACCGAGCTGCTGGTCCAGCCGATCCTGGAGGACCTGCCGTTCCGCGCCGGCGACGGGGTGCTGGCCTTCGTCAATGGCCTGGGTGGCACGCCGCTGATCGAGCTGTACGTGGTCTACCGGGAACTGGCCCGGATCCTGGCCGGCCGCCAGATCCGCATCGCCCGCAGCCTGGTGGGTTCGTACATCACCTCCCTGGACATGGCCGGCTGCTCCATCACCCTGGTCAAGCTGGACGACGACCTGCTCGGGCTGTGGGACGCGCCGGTCAAGACCCCCGGCCTGCGCTGGGGCATCTGACCTGAAAGGGGGGAACTGCCTGCTCGCTATGCTCGCGAGGTTCCCCCCTATCCCCCTCACGGGATGTCCGGGCCATGCCCGGCCATCCCGTCTGACACACTGGAACGGATCCGGGGACGGCCCTTAGAACGCTGGCCGCCCCCGGCATCGCCGCCCCCTGGATATGTGCACATAGGAGCCCGAAGTGACCGTGCAGCGCAAGGACGTAGTGGCTTGGATCGAGGCGTTCGCCGACGTCATCCACGCCCAGAAGGACGAACTCACCCGCCTGGATTCGGATATCGGCGACGGCGACCACGGCGCCAACCTGGACCGCGGCTTCACCGCCGTGCGGGCCAAGCTGCCCGAACTGGCCGAAAAGGACATCGGCGCGCTGCTCAAGGGCGTGGGCATGACCCTGGTCTCCACCGTCGGCGGCGCCAGCGGCCCGCTGTACGGAACCCTGTTCCTGCAGATGGGTTCGGCCCTGGCCGGCCGCCAGGAGTTCGACCTGGCGGCGTGGAGCGCGGCCCTGCAGGCGGGCGTGGACGGGGTGATCCTCAGGGGCAAGGCCAGCCCCGGTGACAAGACCATGATCGACACCCTCGCGCCGGCCGTGCAGGCCGTCCGGGACGCCGCCGCCCAGGGCTGCGACCTGGCCGAGGGGCTGCGCCGGGCTACCGCGGCCGGAGAAGCGGGCATGCAGTCCACCATTCCGCTGGTCGCTCGCAAAGGCCGGGCCAGCTATCTGGGCGAGCGTTCCGCGGGCCACCAGGACCCGGGCGCCACTTCCTCGCACCTGCTGCTGGCAGCCGCCCAGGCCACCTGGACCCGATGAGCACGGTCGGGCTGGTCCTGGTCTCCCACAGCGCCAAGCTGGCCGCGGGCGTGCTGGAACTGGCCCGGGAAATGGCGGGACCGGATGTGGGGATCGCCCTGGCCGGCGGGCTGGACCTGCCGGGCGAGCCCATGGGCACCGACCCCATGCGGGTGCTCCAGGCCATCCAGGCGGTGTATTCGGAGGCGGGGGTCCTGGTCCTGGCGGATCTGGGCAGCGCCCTGCTCAGCACCGACATGGCCCTGGAGTTCCTGGAACCGGAGCAGCGGGCCCGGGTGCGCCTGGCCGACGCGCCCCTGGTGGAAGGGGCCGTGGCCGCGGCGGTCTCTGCCCGCCTGGGCAGCAGCCTGGAGCAGGTACTGGCCGAGGCCCGAGGCGCCCTGGCCGCCAAGATCGAACAGCTGGGGCTGGCGACCCCAGCCGGACCGGAGGTCGGCGGCGCGGAGCCCGGCCCAGCCGGCAGCGCGGGGCCGGCCGATACCTCGGCTGTCGCGACCGCATCGGCTATCGCCGCTGCCTCGGCTGTCGCCGAGGCATCCCTCCAGCTGAGTGTGCCCAATCGCCAGGGACTGCACGCCAGGCCTGCGGCGCGCCTGGTTCAAACGGCCGGCCAGTTCCCGGGCCGGGTCACGGTGCGCAACCTGACCACCGGCAAGGGACCGGTTCCGGCCACCAGCATCAACGGCATCGCCACCCTGGGCGCCCGGCAGGGGCACCGGATCGAGTTCCAGGCCTGGGGTCCCCAGGCCCATGCCGCGCTGGCGGCCCTGCGCAGACTGGCCGACGCTGACTTCGGGGATGTCGAGGGCGCTCCGGCGCCGGCGGCGGCCACAGCCGCGACTCCGGCCCGGCCGGGCTCCGCATCCCCGCTGCCCGCCGGGGCCCTGGCCGGCGTCCCGGCCAGCGGCGGCCTGGCCCTGGGTCCCGTGCGCCGCGGCCGTGCGCCGCGCCCGGCGGTGCCCGGCCACGCCTGCGCGGACCCGGACGCCGAATGGGCCGATCTGGAGCGGGCCATCGCCCGGACCCGGGAGCAGATCCGGGAGACCCTCGCGGCGGTGGCCCGGCGCACGGATCCGCAGACCGCGGCCATCTTCGAAGCCCATCTGCTGTTCCTGGACGATCCCGCCCTGCGCCAGCCGGCCCAGGAGCTGGTCTACCGGGACCGGCTCAACGCCGCCGCGGCCTGGGATCGCAGCAGCACGGCCATGGCCGAGACCTACCGCGCCCTGGAGGACGCGACCCTGCGCGCCCGGGCGGCGGATGTGCTGGACGTGGCCCGGCAGGTGATCGACCAGCTGCTGGGCGGCGCCGGCCCGGGCCTGGGGCTGGACGCCCCGGGCATCCTGGTGGTGGAAGACCTGGCGCCGGCGGACACCGCCCGGCTGGACCCGACCCTGGTCCAGGCGATCTGCACCGCGGCCGGCGGGCCGACCTCGCACAGCGCCATCCTGGCCCGCAGCTTCGGCATCCCGGCGGTGGTGGGCCTGGGCCAGGCGGTCCTGGCCCTGCCCGAGGGCGCCTGCCTGATGGTGGACGCCGACCAGGGCTGGGTGCTGGCGGATCCGGACCCGGAGCAGCGCGCCGCCTTTGCCCGGCGGGCCGAGGACCAGGCCCATGCGGCCGAACTGGCGCGCGCGGACCGTCTGGCACCGGCGGTGACCGTGGATGGCCGCCGGATCGCCATCGGCGCCAATGTCGGCTCCCTGGCCGAGGCCCAGGCCGCCCTGGCCGCCGGGGCCGAAGGCATCGGCCTGCTGCGCTCGGAGTTCCTGTACCTGGACCGGCGCACGGCGCCCGACGAGGAGGAGCAGTTCCAGAGCTACGAACGCATCGCCGCGGCCATGGACGGGCGCCCGGTCATCATCCGCACCCTGGACATCGGCGGGGACAAGCCCCTGCCCTACCTGGACCAGGGCCAGGAGGCCAACCCCTTCCTGGGGGTGCGGGCCCTGCGCCTGTGCCTGGCCCAGCCCGAGCTGTTCAAGGTGCAGCTGCGCGCCATCCTGCGCGCCGCGGTCGCCCACCCGGTCAAGATCATGTTCCCCATGGTCGCCACCCTCCAGGAGTTCCGGGCCGCCAAGGCTCTGCTGGCCGAGGCCCGGGCCGAGCTGCAGGGGCGCGGCCAGCCGGTGCCCGGGCCGCTGGAGACCGGGATCATGGTCGAGATCCCGGCCGCGGCCGTCCTGGCGGACCCGCTGGCCGCCGAGGCGGACTTCTTTTCCATCGGCACCAACGATCTGACCCAGTACGTCATGGCCGCCGAGCGCGGCAACCCCCGGCTGGCCGCCCTGGCCGACGCCCTGCACCCGGCGGTGCTGACCCTCATCGGCCAGGTGGCCGAGGCAGCCCACCGGCACGGCAAGTGGGTGGGCCTGTGCGGCGAGCTGGGCGGTGATCCGCTGGCCACCGCCGTGCTGCTGGGCCTGGGCGTGGACGAGCTGAGCATGAGCGCCCCCGCCATCCCCGGGATCAAGGCCCGGGTGCGCACCCTGGACAGCGCCGACGCCACCCGGCTGGCCCGGACCGCCCTGGGCCTGACCCTGGCCGCGGAGGTGCGCGCGGCGGCGCAGGGCGGGTGAACCGAGACGGCGGCCCCGTTCAGACGGCGGTGAAGTGCGCCATCAGGCCCTCCCTGACCAGGCGGAAGGCCTGGTCCAGGCGATCCAGCGCAGCCTCGACGGTCCCAGGCACACCCTCCCCCAGGGCCTCCTGGAGCGCCAGGGACTTGGCGGCCAGGTCCTCCGCGCCGATCATTCCGGCCGCCGAGACCATGGAATGGGCGCCCCTGTGTGCGGTTCCGGCATCGCCTCGGGCCAGGGCCGAGCGGATCTCCTCTGCGGGGTTTTCGATGATCTGAATGAACCGTTTCAGCCGCTTTTCGAAGCGGTCGGGCGCGCCCAGGCAGAGCGCCAGGCCCTTGGCATAGGCGATTCCGGGCAGCACCGGCGCTGCCCCCGGTTCCAGCCGGACCCGGACCTCCCCCTGGGCGGGTGGCGCGGCGGGCCGGGTCCAGGTGGCCAGGGTGGCGGCGAACCGTTCCGGGTCGATGGGCTTGGTTACGTAATCATTCATGCCGAGCGCCGCGCACCGCTCCCGTTCCTGGGTCATGGCATGCGCGGTCATGGCGATGATGGGCAGCGCGGCCAGGCTGGGATCGCTGCGGATGCGCCGGGTGGCTTCATAGCCATCCATGACCGGCATCTGCAGATCCATCAGTACCAGGTCGAAGCTCGTCGCCTGCAGTCGCGCCAGGGCCTGCTCCCCGTCCGCCGCGAGCACAGTCTCCAGGCCCAGCATCGAAAGGAATTCCGTGGCCACCTCCTGGTTGAACTCGTTGTCCTCCACCAGGAGCACGAGATCGTAGGGCAAGCGCTTCAGCTCCGCGACCGCCTCCTCGGCGGAGGCCGCGACGCCGGCCGTATGGCCCAGCCCCTGGACGAGCTCCCGCTCGATCTCCCGGGCATTGGGACTGTCGTCCACCACCAGGACGCGCAAGCCCGCCGGGGCCCAGGGGCGCGGTTCGGACCGGGCATGCCCGAGCCCGAACGTCGCGCTGAAGAAGAACTCGCTACCCTTGCCCGGCTGGCTCACCACCCAGATCTCGCCGCCCATCATCTCCACCAGGCGCTTGCTGATGGCCAGCCCCTGGCCGGTCCCGGCGAACTTCCGGGTGCTGGATGAGTCCACCTGGCTGAACGGCTGGAACAGGAGCCGGACCTGCTCCTCGGTCATGCCGATCCCCGGATCGCGCACGCAGAACTGCAGCGTCACCCGATCCTGTTCTTCCTGGAGCTTGCGGAAGGTGACGACGATGATTTCGCCGGAAACCGTGAACTTCACGGCATTGGAGCAGAGGTTGGTGAGGACCTGGCCCAGCCGCAGGGGATCCCCCACCAGGGCCTGGGGAACGTCCGGCGCCGTGTCCAGCAGGAATTCCAGGTTCTTTTCCGTGGCGCGCATCCCGACCAGATCGATCACGTGCTGGTAGACGTCCTCCAGCAGGAACTCCTTGGCATCCATCCGGAGCTTGCCGGCTTCGATCTTGGAGAAGTCCAGGATGTCGTTGATGATGTACAGCAGCCCGTTGCCGGCGACCCGCGGACCGAGGATCGGCACCACCACGGAAGTCAGCAGGACCGGCTTGCCCTGTACGAGGGCCGAGTGCGGTTCGATCACCATGTCCCGGCCGGTGGATTTGGGCTGGAAGTAGAAATCGCCGTGTCCCGGGACCTGGTGGCTGGTGATGGGCTCCATCCGCAGCAACCCGGAACGGTCCCGGTTCCAGTAGGGCATGAAGCGGCCGGAAGCATCCGACTCGGGCTGGCGGGACTTGGTAAACAAGGACTTGAAGCCCATTGTCACGCCTCCAATGGCCGAGCCCAATTACCAGGCTTCGGAGAACCGGGGAGGCCAGCCCCGTCGTGGTAGGAAGCATCTTAGAAATATAGCGTTGCGGATGATTCTAGCCGACCGTGGGCGCCGGCGAAAGCCGTGTCGGCCGGCCTTTGGAGCGGCGCAAAAGGACCGCCGCGACAGCCGGATCCAGTCGGCTGCCACGGCGGTCACGCCCGCCCAACCCGGAGGGTCAGGGCTGGACGTGCGTGGGTTGGCCCTCGGCCCGCAGCAGCGGCACCGTGGCGGATTCGGGACAAGGCCTGCCAGTCAGCTCGGTGGCCAGCTGTGCCATGAGCAGGCGGGCGGTGGTGATCTTGCCGCCCAGCACCAGCCGCAGGTTGCTGAACCGGGGATGGTGCTCCAGCACCGCCTCCCGGCTGAGCTTGGTGGTGCTGCCGGCGCCGCCGGTAAGCGGCCGCACGCCCAGCTCCTCCTTGTGCACCCGCAGGGACCGCCAGGCGATGGACGGCATGCAGGCTTCCAGGCCCAGGTAGAGCTCCTCGCGCTCGGATTCGACGATGGGCACCCAGCCGGTGTCCACTTCCCGCTCGGTGGTGCCCACCTGCAGGCAGCCGTCCCGGGGAATCACGAACAGGATCCGGCCCTTGGGGCGGCGCATGGCCCAGGGCCGGTCACAGCCCGGGATCGGGTCCAGCCACATGTGGATCCCGGCCGACAGCCGCAGGCGGTAGGAATCCTCCTGGAACCACTGGCGGACACAGCCGTCGGTCCAGGGCCCCAGGGCGAACACCCACTTCTGGGCCTTGATGGTGCGCGCGGTCCCATCCCGGCGATCGCGGATCGTCACGGTGTCCAGCCGGCCGGCGGCGTCCGACCAGCGCTCCACCTCGTGGAAGTCGAACAGGGTGGCGTCGCTGGAGGCCATGAAGTCCTGCACCACTTCCCGGTCCCAGGTGAGGCAGTCCGCGTAGGCCACGGCGCCCCGGAACGGCCCGTTCCGGGAGCGCGGGTCCGCCTCGAACAGGCGCCGGGGCACGCCGCCCAGGCGCAGTTCCCGGGGCCAGTTGGGCCGGTCGTTGCCCCAGTAGTCATAGAGGCCGATGCCGAACCGGTGCGACAGCCCCTGGAACAGCCCCTCGTGGGGCATCCAGAAGGCCTCCCAGCGGCAGTGCTGGGGCGCGATGCGCATCCAGGTGGCGCGCGCCGCCAGCCCCTCGCGCATCTGCTTGATGTCACCCGTGGCCAGGTAGCGGATGCCACCGTGGAACAGCTTGGTGGACCACTGGGAGGTGCCGCCACCGACCGCCCCCTTGTCGATCACGGCACAGGAAACGTTGCGCAGCTTGAGTTCGCGCGCCAGCGCCGCGCCGTGGATGCCCGCCCCGATGATGCCGACCTCCACCTGGAGCGTGCCCGGCAGGGCTTCGCGGGAATGGGCCGAGGGTGCCGCCGGCCAAGCCGGAGCGGTGATGTCTAGGGGGGATTCGGAAAGGAGTGACAGAGTCATGGTGCGTCCTGAAAGGGAAAGAGGGGAATGGAACCCGGGTCTGGGGCACTGGACGGATTTCGCCAGGCCGTCCCGGGCGGGGCGGGGCTGGGCCGTTAAAGACTGCGGGAGGCGATCAGGTCCACCCCGGTGCCGAACAAATCCCTGACGAGCACCTGCCCCATGATAACTGGGCTGTGTTCGGTCAGTCCGCCCAGGAGCGCCATGCACTCCCCCAGGCGTTCTTTGGGGATGGCCGCGCTGGTCCGAACGGGCAAGCGAGGCAGGCGAGCACCTTCGATGCGGACCGTGGAGGTGAGCATGCGGGTGGGCGCCGTGACTTCCTTGATGGCGTAGTCCTCGCCCCGCAGGCAGCCGCATCCGGACACCCGGTAGCCTTTGGGCGCCAGGGGGTCCGATTCCAGGGAGAGCCGGCAGCCCATGGGGCAGCCGATGCAGATCAGTTCACGCTTCATGACACCACCTCCTCCAGCCCGAGGGTGAGCTCCCCGGCCAGGCCGTTCAGCTTCCCGGCCGGAATCCGCAGGGTCTCCATCTCGCCCGGCGTCACGTGGGCCTTCCTGGCCTTGTGCACCACCTGGGCGCCGGATCGGGCCACCAGCCACTGGTTGTGGCGCGGCTCGGTGACCCGGAGCATCAGGTCGACCGGCCCATCCAGGCCGCCGGCGCGGATGTGCTGGGGCACCACATAGCGCACGCCGCTGCCGGCGCGGGTGGCCAGATCGGCCTGCGCCGGCGGCCGGGAGCCCAGGACCTGGCGGGCGGCACCGCGTCCGGCCCGGCGCGCCTCCTCGCTGACCCAGTCGACCAGGTCGTGCACCTGCACCACATTGCCGCAGGCGAAGATGCCCGGGACCGAGGTCTCCAGGCTTTCGTCCACCACCGGGCCGCTGGTCATGGGGTCCAGGGCGAGGCCCATGGACCGGGACAGCTCGTTTTCCGGAATCAGCCCCACGGACAGCAGCAGGGTGTCGCAGGCATAGTCGATCTCGGTGCCCGGGACCGGCCGCCGCTGTGCGTCCACCCGGGCGATGGTGACGCCCTCCACCCGGTCCCGGCCGCGGATGCCGGCCAGGGTGTGGCTGAGGAACAGGGGGATATCGAAGTCATCCAGGCACTGCACCAGGTTGCGCACCAGGCCGCCAGAATAAGGCAGGACCTCGGCCACGGCCAGCACCTTCGCCCCTTCCAGGGTCAGGCGCCGGGCCATGATCAGGCCGATGTCGCCGGAGCCCAGGATGACCACCCGCCGACCGACCATACAGCCCTCCATGTTCACGTAGCGCTGGGCCGCGCCGGCGGTGAAGATGCCGGCCGGGCGGGTGCCGGGGATGGTGATGGCACCGCGGGTCCGCTCCCGGCAGCCCATGGCCAGGATGATGGCCCGGGCCTGCAGGGTCTCGAAGCCGTGCTGCGGGCTCACGCAGTCGAGGCTGCGGTCCGCGCGCACATCCAGCACCAGGGTGTCCAGCCGGTATTCGATGCCCAGCTCCCGCAGCTGGCAAATGAACCGCTCGGCGTACTCCGGCCCGGTGAGCTCCTCCTTGAAGATGTGCAGCCCGAAGCCGTTGTGGATGCACTGCTGGAGGATCCCGCCCAGTTCCCGGTCGCGCTCCAGCAGCAGGATGTTGCGCACGCCCTGCCGGTGCGCTTCGATGGCGGCGGCCAGACCGGCCGGGCCGCCCCCCACCACGATGATCTCGTAGGCATTCATGCCGGCACCCCCTTCATCTCGCTCTTTGTCTCGCTCTTTGTCTCCCTCTTTGTCTCCCTCTTTGTCTCGCCCGTCAGCAGCACCGAGTCCGGACCGTCCTTGCGGATGGCCGTCATGGGCACACCCAGCTCCCGGGCCAGGATCTCCACCACCCGGGGACCGCAGAAGCCCCCCTGGCAGCGGCCCATGCCCGGCCTGAGCCGGCGCTTGATGCCGTCCAGGGTGGTGGCCCCGGCCGAGCGGTGGATGGCGTCGACGATCTCCCCTTCGGTGACGCGCTCGCAGCGGCAGACCACCCGGCCGAAGCGCGGGTCCGCGCGGACGCAGGCGGCCTTCCCGGCGCTGGACAGTTCGGCAAAGCGGATCATGGGCCGGCGCCGGGGATTGAAGGGCCTGGGGACCAGCCCACCCAGGGCCTCCCGCACCAGCTCCGCCACATGCTCGGCGATGGCCGGGGCGGCGGTGAGGCCGGGCGATTCGATGCCGGCCACATCCAGGAAGCCCGGGGCGCCCGGGACCGGGCCGATGATGAAATCGTGGGTGGACGGGGTGGGCCGCAGCCCCGAGAACGAGGTGATCACCGCCTGGAAGGGGATGTTCGCGCAGGAGCGCAGGGCGGCCTGGCGGACGCTTTCCAGGCCGGCGGTGGTGGTCTCCAGGGCATCCGGGCTGGCCACTTGCTCGGCGTTGGGGCCGACGATGAGGTTGCCGTGCACGGTGGGCGAGATGAGCACCCCCTTGCCCTGCTCGGAGGGGCACTGGAAGATGGTGGCCTGGACCAGCTGGCCGGCGCTGCGGTCCAGGACGAAATACTCGCCCCGGCGGTAGTGGATCTTGAAGCTGGGTTCGGCCACCAGGTTGTGGATCCGGTCCGACTGCAGGCCGGCGCAGTTGATGACCACCCGCGCCTCGAGTTCCCGGCCGCCGGCGGTGGTGGCCCGCCAGCCCCCGGGGATCCGCAGCAGATGCTCGACCGGGCTGTCCAGCCGCAGTTCCATCCCGTGGTCCACGGCGTTCTCCGCCGCGGCGATGGCCACTTCCCAGGGGCTGACGATGCCGCCACTGGGGGCGTACAGGGCCTCGATCACCTGCTCCGACAGCTGCGGCTCCCGGACCCGGACCTGGGCGCCGGACAGCAGCTCCAGCCCCTCCACCCCGTTGCTCCGGCCCCGGTCCAGCAGGTCGTGCAAGGCAGGCAGTTCGGCCGGGGTGAAGGCCAGCACCAGGGACCCGTTGCGCCGGAACGGCACATCCAGGTCCCGGCACAGGGCCTCGTAGCGGGCGTTGCCCGCCACATTGAAGCGCGCCTTCAGCGAGCCCGGCTGGGCGTCGAACCCGGCGTGGACGATGGCGCTGTTGGCCTTGGTGGTGCCGTCGGCCACATCGCTGTGCTGCTCCACCAGGACGAGGCTGAGCTGGTAGCGGCTCAGTTCCCGGCCCACGAGACACCCGACAATGCCGCCTCCGATGATCATGACGTCGAACAATTTCTTTTTTCCTCCCAGACCAGCGAGCGAGCAAAAGAGCCGTGCTCAGAAGACGCACCGCATGCCGCGACGGCTCCTGGACACGGCTCTCCGTTCTCAAGCCGTATGGTGTGGCTCTGCGCCTGATTCAGTTGTGCAGCAGCACTGGATCAGCTACTTCTCTTCCCAGTCGCGGGAGCGGGCGACGGCCTTGACCCAGCCTGCGTACTTGGCTTCGCGCAGCGCGGGATCCATGACGGGCTTGAAGGTGCGATCGACGTTCCACTTGGCCGCGATCTCCTCCTTGTCCTTCCAGAAGCCCACGGCCAGGCCGGCCAGGAAGGCGGCGCCCATGGCGGTGGTTTCGGTGACCATCGGACGATCGACCGGAACGCCGAGGATGTCCGACTGGAACTGCATGAGGAAGTTGTTGGCCACGGCGCCGCCGTCGACCTTTAGGGCCTTCAGGGTGATGCCGGAGTCCTCCTGCATGGCCTTGAGCACGTCGCGGGTCTGGTAGGCGATGGATTCCAGGGTGGCGCGCACCACGTGGTTCCGGCCGGCACCGCGGGTGAGGCCGACGATGGTGCCACGGGCATACATGTCCCAGTAGGGGGCGCCCAGGCCGACGAAGGCCGGCACCAGGTAGACGCCGTTGGTGTCAGGCACCGCTTCGGCCAGCGCTTCGGTCTCGGCGGCATTGTCCACCATCTTCATCTCGTCGCGCAGCCACTGGACGGCGGCTCCGGCCACGAAGATGCTGCCTTCCAGGGCGTATTCCACCTTGCCGTCCACGCCCCAGGCGATGGTGGTGAGCAGGCCGTTGGTGGAGGGCACGCGCTTGGTGCCGGTGTTCATGAGCATGAAGCAGCCGGTCCCGTAGGTATTCTTGGCCATGCCCGGAGCGAAGCAGGCCTGGCCGAACAGGGCGGCCTGCTGGTCACCGGCCGCGCCGGCGATGGGGATCTGGGCGCCGCCGAAGGTCTGGGGATCGGTGTGGCCGTAGACGCAGCTGGAGGGCTTCACTTCCGGCAGCATGCAGAGGGGGATGTCCATCTCCGCCAGGATCTTGCTGTCCCAGCACAGGTCCTTGATATTGAACAGCATGGTGCGCGAGGCGTTGGAATAGTCGGTGCAGTGCACCTTGCCGCGGGTCAGGTTCCAGATCAGCCAGGTGTCGACGTTGCCGAACAGCAGCTCGCCCTTCTTGGCCCGCTCCCGGGCGCCTTCGACGTTGTCCAGGATCCACTTCACCTTGGTGCCGGAGAAGTAGGCGTCCACGACCAGGCCGGTGTTCTCCTTGACGTAGCTTTCGAGGCCCTTGGCCTTGAGTTCGTCGCAGATGGAGGCGGTGCGCCGGCACTGCCAGACGATGGCGTTGTAGATCGGCTTGCCGGTGGCCTTGTCCCAGACGATGGTGGTCTCGCGCTGGTTGGTGATGCCGATGGCGGCCACTTCCTCGGGGCTCACGCCCATGGTCTCGAGGACTTCGCGGGCCACGCCCATCTGGCTGCCCCAGATCTCCATGGCATCATGCTCGACCCAGCCCGCCTTGGGGTAGATCTGGGTGAATTCCTTCTGGGCCACGCCGACGCCCTTGCCGGACTGGTCGAACAGGATGGCGCGGGAGCTGGTGGTGCCCTGGTCCAGGGCGAGAACATATTTCTTAGTCATGATTCAATCTCCTTGAAACGGTGGGAGTGGGTTGAGGAGAAAGCAGGTCTACTTGGGCAGCATGGCCACGGCGGCCAGACATCCGCAGATGCCGCCGGCGATGGGGGCGAACACCGGGATCCAGGCATAGCCCCAGTCCGAGGGGCCCTTGCCCTTGATGGGCATGATCGCGTGCATGATGCGGGGACCCAGATCACGGGCGGGGTTCAGCGCGTACCCGGTGGGGCCGCCGAAGGACAGGCCCAGGCCGAGGATCAGGCCGCCGACCGCCAGGGGGCCGATGCCTTCAGCATACTTGTTGGCGCCAATGCACATGATCCCGAACAGCAGGATGAAGGTGGCAATGAACTCGCACATGAAGTTGGCGAACGTGTGGGGGATGGCCGGGCCGGTGGAGAACACGGCCAGCTTGAGGCCGGGGTCCTCGGTCTCTTCCCAGTGGGGGTAGTAGGCGAGGAAGACCGCGCCGGCGCCGATCATCGCGCCGAGGAACTGGGCCAGGATGTAGCCGGGGACCTTCTCCCAGGGGAACTTGCCGGCCGCGGCCAGGCCGAGGGTCACGGCCGGATTGAGGTGGGCGCCGCTGAACTGGCCGGACGCGTAGACGCCAAGCGTGACGCCGACGGCCCACCCGAAGCAGATCACGATCCAGCCCGAACCGTTGGCCTTGCTCTTGTTCAGCAGCACGCCGGCGCACACGCCGCAGCCGAATAGCAGAATGAACGCGGTTCCGATGAGTTCGGCAAGAAATGGAGCCATTGTGAACCTCCAGAGAAATGGTGCGATGAAATTTAGGTAAGTTGTCCAGGATTCCTGCCCTCGGCAGGAGTTTAGTTTCAACAATTCTAATTTTGGCTAGATTGTCTGCAGTTGCACCTCCTTGGGGATAGCTGGCAGAAGCCGACCTGGCGATGCTCTCCGGAAAGCCGCGAGGTCATTCGTTGGGAAAAAGCGTATGGGGTACGACAAGAGACGGGAGTGCCAGTTTTATTGGCTCTCCCGTCTCAGGCCGTTGTTATGGATATGTGATTAGGGCAACATCGTGCCGGAGAATTTTTGGGAATGCAACAGGGAATTTTATTTTTTTTGGAATCCGGCCGCCGCCGGCGCGGATGCGCACCCCTGGCCGCTTGCCGCCTTTGCCGGTGCCACAACCGCCCGCTCCGGACCCGGGCCCTCCGCTCGGCACCCGACCCGGAACCCGGGCCTGAGCCCGGGACGGACGGGCCCGGGGAACCCGCACCGGCGGAGGATTGCAAAAATTTTCATTGCTTTTCCATTTTGCCTCAGTCAGCATGTGGCCCAAATCCAATATCCATAACCACGGCCTGAGACGGGAGAGCCAATGCAACTGGCTTTGCCGTCTTTTTCTGTTTTCATCTCCCCATCCCTCATCCACTGGATACCACCTGGAAAGCGAGTGACGGCCCGTCCCGCAACGCCATGTGGCAGCCTGCTGAACGTTCCTTCCACCCTGGTTCCCACGGGCCGGCCCACCTCACAGGAGACACGCACCATGACGCTACTCATCGGCAAGCCAGCACCCGACTTCACCACCAAGGCCTTCTTCCAGGAGGGCTTCAAGGACATCAGCCTTTCCGACTACAAGGGCAAGTGGGTCGTGCTGCTGTTCTACCCCGGCGATTTCACCTTCGTCTGCGCCACCGAAGTGGCCGCCGCGGCCGAGGACGGCGAGGCGTTCGAGAGCCTGGGCGCCCAGACCATCAGCATCAGCGTGGACTCGCCCTACGTGCACAAGGCCTGGGTGGAGCAGGAGCTGAGCAAGATCACCCCGAAGCCCGTGAACTTCCCCATGGCCTCCGACGGCAGCGGCAAGATCGGCACCCTCTACGGCGTCTACGACCCCGAGCAGGAAATGGAGCACCGCGGCTGTTTCATCATCGATCCGGACGGCGCCCTCCAGGCGGTGTTCATCAACAGCCCGATGGTCGGCCGCAGCTTCGAGGAAGTGTTCCGGGTGCTCACCGGCCTGATCCACGTGCGCAAGAACAAGACGGACGCCCTGCCCTGCGGCTGGCTCCCGGGCGACAAGGTGCTCGCCCCCACCCCCGACATGGTCGGCAAGATCCACGGTGTGTGGACCACCGCCAGCATGAGCATCGGCAAGTTCAAGAAGGAAGAGGGCGGCAGCATCTGGGCCTCGGACCGCATGCGCATCGAAACCGACGCCGACAAGAAATAGGCGACCTCCGACCCGGGGCCCCGCCCAGCGGGGCCCCGGATCGGGCTTTGTGCGGAAGGTGGATGCATGGTTCTACTGAGTATCTCTGGCCTCGTTCTGGCCTGCCTGGTGATTCTGGCGGCGGTGAACGCCATCGTCCACTCCCGCCGGCGGCTCCTGGACCGCAACGCCACCATCCGGCGCTGCCGGGAGGGCCTGGCCGAGGCCGCGCGGGTCATGCTGCTGGCGCAGCCGACCCTCGCCCCGGAGCACCTGCCGGCCTTCCAGGCCGCCCAGGAGCGCATCCACCAGCTGCTGAACAGCTAGGAACGGATTGATCCGGGTCCCAGACTTGCGTCAGAGTCGCCCCGGTCGGTTGCTTCGCAACCGCCGTGGCGGAGGGGCGGACAGGCGCTGCGGGCGGCCGATGGGCCAGGTTGGACTCTGAACCGTAGCCAGCATCCGCCAAGCAGACACCAGTATGGAAGGTCAAACACGACTCTCTGAAACGAAGGCATGCTTTCCGCTCACGGCAGTCGCGCATGCGACTGACCGGGAGCGAACAGAGCGCTCTGGGTGGCCCGGACCTAGGGACTGTCGGCAAACCTGACAGCCATCGCCAGAATCAAGGTCCAGCGCCGGGACAACAAACTGTCATCCTGCATTTCCCCGGTCATCGGTGTTCATCCCCGTTCCCCAAGCTCTGGCATCAGCCTTGGCGGAAGTTCCGGGACGTATTGGGAGTCGAGCCCCATGGAACCTTGGCCGGGAGCCGGATGGACTGGCCTCCAGAACCCTGCGTGACGGCAAGCCGGGGCTGAGTTTGAACAGGGATGAACGCCGATATCCAAAAAAAAGCAGGATCAAGAAAGCCTGATCATCGGCTCAGCCGGGTTTGTCGACAGCACTTAGTCCTCGGCGGCCCCGGTGAGCCGGCCCTCGCCGGTGCGGATGAGCGGCCCCACCAGGGTCCAGAACTTCCGGAAGTATGAGATACCGCTCCAGATGGACAGGATCGTCGCCAGCCAGAGCAGCAGCACCCCCATGCCCCAGAAGAAGCTGTAGGGGTGCGGGAAGCGGATGAAGAAGCGGAAGAGGTCCAGCCGGGTCCAGGCGTACAGCCATACGTCCAGCTTGGGGCCGAGGATGAGGCAGGAAATGGCCGCCACCTGGGCGCCGAATTTCCATTTGCCCAGCCGTTCGGCCTGGATGGTCACTCCCTCGGTGCTGGCCATGCCGCGCAGCTCGGTGACCACCATCTCCCGGGCCAGGATCACGAAGGTCATCCAGGCCGGAGCCAGGCCCAGCTCCACCAGCGAAATCAGCGCACCGGACACCAGCAGCTTGTCCGCCAGCGGGTCCAGCAGCTTGCCCAGGGTGGTCACCTGCTGCCAGCGCCTGGCCAGATAGCCATCCAGCAGATCGGTGAGACTGGCGATCCAGAACAGCAGGACCCCGATGAGCTCGTGGTTGGTGACGCGGGTGAGCAGCACCACCACGAGGATGGGGACCATCAATATTCGGCCAAAAGTCAAGTAGTTCGGCAGATTCATCGGCGCGCTTCAGCAGGTGGGCAAGAGTCCAGGGGATACCCATGACTCTACTATGAGTCGGCCTCCCGATCAGCTAAGCCGTTGCCTAATATTCACCCGCACGGGTCGTTGCGGCCCCGGCATAAGCAGCCGTAGCCATGCATTCTGCAAAGCACAGGTTCCGCCACGGCTGCTAAAGTTCATGCAGGAGCAGGCTCGCGCTCCGGTGGCGCCGAGCCTGAACCCACATTCAAGGCTGGCAAATAATGACAATAAAACGGTCTGACGTCTGTATTTTCGGTTCCGGCGCATGGGGCACGGCCCTGGCGATCACCTGGGCCCGCCAGGGGGCCCGGGTGGCGCTTTGGGGCCATCCGGAAGCGCTGGTGAACACCCTGGCCCAGGAGCGCCGCCACCCGGCCCTGCCCGGTGTGGAATTGCCGCCCAGCGTCCGGCCCATGGCCGATCCGGGCGAAGCCTTCAAGGCCCCCATCTGGATCAGCGCCCTGCCCACCCAGATCACCCCCCGGGTCTGGCGCGACCTGGCCGCCCAGACCCCCCTGCGGCCAGAGCTGCTGATCCACGTGAGCAAGGGCATCATCCAGGGCAGCCATCTGCGGGTTTCGGAAGTGCTGGAACCGCTGCTGCAGGTGCCGGTGGGCGCGCTGAGCGGCCCCACCTTCGCCGATGAGGTGGCCCGGGATCTGCCCGCGGCCGTGCTCCTGGCCCTGCCCGCCACCGTGGTGGACGAACGGGCCAAGGAATTGCAGGCCCTATTCGCCACCCCCAACCTGCGCATCTACCTCAGCCGCGATGTGCTGGGCGTGGAGCTCTGCGGCGCGTTCAAGAACATCCTGGCCATCGCCGCCGGCCTGGTGGAGTCCCTGGGCCTGGGCAACAATGCCCGGGCCGCGCTCATCACCCGCGGGCTGGCCGAGATGGCCCGCCTGGTGGAGACCCTGGGCGGCCGGACCGAAACGGTCATGGGCCTGGCCGGCATGGGCGATCTGATGCTCACCGCCACCGGCGCCCAGAGCCGCAACCGCCGGTTCGGCGCGATGCTCGGCCAGGGCATGAGTCCGGAGGCGGCCGCCCAGTCCCTGGGCCCCCAGGTGGTGGAGGGCGCCTTCACCACCGAAGCCGCCCTGGATCTGGCTCACCAGTACGGCCTTGAACTGCCCATTACCCGGGAAGTGGGGCGCCTGCTCAAGGGCGCCGACCCGCTGGAGTCGGTGAAGCGGCTCATGCTGCGCTCGCTCAAGCAGGAGTAGCCCCCGGGTCCACCCCGCACTTGAACTTTCCCATGACTCCATGCACCTGGAGGGTGGCGCGCCGTTCCCGCAACCCATCCAACGAAATGGAGCAATTATGCCCTTTCCCAGCTTTGGCGTGAAATACCTGGTCGCCGCAGGGATGGTCTCCGTCTGCCTCCAGGCGGCCGGCCCCCTGCAGAACGGCTACATGGCCGGCTTGTTCAAGCGGGTCGACGGCGACGGCAAGGACCGGCCGCTGCCGCCGGTCCAGAAGCTGGAGCAGCTGGACGCCCCCGGCAGCTTCGTCATCCGGGATCTGCGCAACGGCGAGCGGTTCACCTTCCAGGTGCTGGCCGCCCCGCCGGGCAGCGGCGCCCAGTCCAGCCAGACGGTCCAGCCCCGCAAGGATCTGGCCGAGGCCTTCCCCGCGGACGGCGCCACCCTGGTGGTGCCGGTGGACCTCACCGGCAGCGGCGTTTCCGACCTGCTCTACGCCCGCAAGGACTGGGGCGGCTGGCGGGTGCTCAGCAACGGCGGCCGTCTGCCGACGCCCTTCCCGGGCTTCCTGGACGGGTTCTACGACAAGGGCTCCGGCACCGCCCGGCGCGATCTCATCCCCGCCGATACCCACGACCTGGTGGTGGATGACGACCTGCTGGCCGCCGTGGGCGACTTCCTGGGCAACGGCACCGAGCAGCTGGCCTACACCCGCCCTGGCTGGACGCAGCTGTGGGTGGTGGGCGCGCACGGGGTGGTGAGCATGACCGCGGATTTCACGGCCATCCCCGCCGGTGGCCCCGGCCCCCGCCGCCACTGGCTGTTCCCGTTCAAGTCCAAGGGCGCCCATCACACCCGCCTGGCCTACTACCGCATGGGCAGCAGCGAGCTCACCACTTACTCCCCCCGGGGCATGGGCTTCAAGCATGCCCAGATTCCCCTGAAGGGCAACTGGGAGAAGCTCAGCCAAAGCGTGCTGGACTGGCCCCAGGCCGGGCCGGCCGGGCCGGCTGCCCAGGCTCCCGGCCCGGAAGCCCCGGAAAGCAAGGCGCCGGCCCCGGACGCCGGCCAGTGAGGGCTTCGTAAGCGCTTGAAGCACCATCCGGGCCGGTCGGCACCTCGCCGGACGGCCCGGCATGGCCAATCCCAACTGGTCGGTTGAAAATCAAGAATGGGTGGACGTACGGGTCGGCCCGATTGTCGATACCGTGGTTCCACCCCCGCAGGAGCCGCCGACCATGCCTTACCGCACCGCCGAAAACGCCGATGCCGCCACCCTGGTGGCCCTGGCCCTGGCCTTCCGCGATCACCTGGAACGCGATCGGCCGACCGTGGCGCAGCTGGCCGCTGGTGTAAGCCAGCTGCTGGCCTCGCCGGACGCCGAATTCACCCTCGCCCACCAGGACGGCGAAGCCGTGGGCTACACCCTGCTCCGGTTCCGCCCTTCCATGTGGGCCGGGGGCCTGGAGGCCACCCTGGAGGACCTGTTCGTGCGCCCGGACCGCCGGGGCCTGGGCCTGGGACGGGGCCTGGTGGGAGTGTCTCTGGCCCGGGCCCGGGACCGCGGCTGCGTCACCATCGGCCTGGACACCAACGAGCGCAACGAGGCTTCCACCCGGATCTACCGGTCCTTCGGCTTCGACGCCCACTCCCGGCGCTGGGGTGGACGGCAGATGTTCTACCGCCTGGCCCTGGAGCCCCCATGCTGCTGACCCTGGAGTCCGCATGACCCTGCCCCAAGGCTACCGCCTATCCCACGATCCAGCGGAGCTCCAGCTGGACGTCATCCATGGCTACCTCAGCCGGAGCTACTGGAGCCCGGACATCCCCCGCCATGCGGTGGAACAGGCCGTGCGCCACAGCCTCACCGTCGCCGTGTTCGACGCCGCCGGCGCCCAGGTGGCCTTCGGCCGCATGGTCACCGACCAGACCAGCTTCGGCTACCTGTCCGACGTGTTCGTGCTGGAGGCCCACCGCGGCTGCGGGCTGGCCCGGGCCATGGTCCAGGCCCTGCTCGACCGGCCGGAAATCCGGGACTGCCGAACCCTGCTGCTGCTCACCCAGGACGCCCACGGCGTCTACGAAGCCTGCGGTTTCCAGCGGGTCCAGGATCCGGGCCCGTTCATGCAGGTCCGCCGGCCGGGGCATTATCCCCAGGCACCGGCCGACCCGCCGGAGCCTCCAGCCCAGCCGAGGTGAAAAACGTTCAACAAATCCAAGTTCCACTTTTCTTTATCCTGCTTTTTGCCCCGGGCATCGCCTTCATCCCCGTTTGCTTCATCGCCGGTGATGACGCAGGCCAGGTCTGGCGGATCAGGAAGATCTCGGCCATGGGCTGGGCACATGGAACGGGGATCAATGGGATTTCTGGGGCAAAAAGCAGGATAGGAAGGCACAGGCCGGCCCTGCCCGGCCTCAAGCCTCGGCCGGCTCACCCTCCGTCGGCGGCGCCGGCAGGTTCCTCAGGTACACCAGGCCCACCGCCGCGGCCGCCAGGGCGGCCAGCCCGCCCAGGGCCAGCCCCCAGCGCGGGCCGGCGGTTTCGGCGGCCCAGCCGACGATGGGGCCGCCCAGGGTGGTGGAGCCCAGGAAGGCCACCGACCACAGGGACATGACCCGGCCACGCATGGCCGGCGCACTGTTCAGCTGCAGGGTGCTGTTGCCCAGGGAGGAAAAGTTGATGGAGCAGGCGCCCACCGCCACCATGGCCAGCGCGGCCAGGACCAGGCTCGGCATGCAGGCCGTGGCCAGGACCGCCAGGCCGAACAGCAGGGAGGCCCCCACCAGCTGCCGGGGCGCGCTGCCCTTGCGCCCGGCGAAGAACAGGCCGCCGAAGGCCGCGCCGAAGCCCATCGCCGAGGTCAGCAGCGCGTAGCTGCGGGCGTCGCCGTGGAAGGCGAACTGGGTCAGCAGCGGCAGGCTCACCTGGAACTCGAAGGTCAGGGTGCCGATCAGGGCCATCATCACCAGGCTGACCCCCAGCACCGGCGTCCCGGCCACGTAGCGGAAGCCTTCCCGGATCTGGCCCGGCGTGCGCGGCACCGGGGGCGCGACCTGCAGTTCGGCCGGGTCCATGAGCGCCAGCATGGCCACCACGGCCACGAAGGAGACCCCGTTGATGAGGAAGCAGGGCGCCAGGCCCACCGTGGCGATCAGGGTGCCGGCCACGGCCGGCCCGACGATGCGGGCCAGGTTCACCAGGATGGAGTACAGGGTGACCGCGTTGCGCACCTGCCCGGGCCCCACCAGCTCCATGTGGAAGGTCTGGCGCGTGGGGTTGTCGAACACGTTCACCAGGCCCAGCCCCAGGGCCAGCAGGTCCACCATCCAGACCCGCGCCAGGCCGGCCGCCACCAGCCCGCCCAGGATCAGGGCCAGGACCCCGGACAGGGACTGGGTGCACAGCAGGATCTTGCGCTTGGCCAGGCGGTCGGTGATCACCCCGCCGTATGGGCCCAGCAGCAGCACCGGCAGGTACTGCAGCGCGGTGGTCAGCCCCAGGGCCTTGCCGGAATGGGTCAGGTCCAGCACCAGCCAGGCCTGGGCCACCTGCTGCATGAAGGTGCCGGAGGTGGAGATGATCTGACCGATGAAGAACAGCCGGTAGTTGCGCACGTACAGGGACGAAAAGGTCCCCTGGCGGATTCGGCTTGTCCACGCGGCCCAGCGACTGTTCATCTGCACGTCCCGTACCTGGGACCCCGCGCCGAGCGGAAAGGTTGGGCTGCGGGCCGGGTCCTCAGCCTTTGATGCCGCCGGCGGTGAGTCCGGCGATCATCCACTTCTGGGCCAGCACGAACACCACGGTGATGGGCAGGCCGGACAGCACGGCGGCGGCGGCGAAGTCGCCCCACAGTTACTTCTGCTCGTACAGGAACATCTTGGAGCCCACCGCCAAAGTCAGGTGGTCCTGGTGGCGCGGGAGCTGTCCAGGCGCTCCAAGCACACCCTGGGCATCTGGGTGGGCGCCGGCGAGAACAAGCGTTCCCCCTACTTCAGCCTGATCTGGCGGGCGCTGCTGCGGGAAATGCAGCTGCGGGCCACCCAGTTCATCGAGCTGCCGGTGGACATCACCCAGGACCGGCGCTGGTTCGACGCGGTGCTGATCTTCAGCTGCTCGGACCTGCAGAACCGCCTGGCCCTGCTCAAGGGCCGCAACGTGCCGGTGGTGCTCATCGGCAAACACCCGGACATCTCCTCCGTCGCCCCGGACGACCAGGGTGGCGGCAGGCTGGCAGCAGAGCGGTTGCTGGCGCACGGGCACCGGCGGATCCTGCACCTGACCCTGGCCGAGGAGCGCCAGTGGGTGCAGGACCGCATCCAGGGCTTCCGCGCCGCCCTGGACCAGGCCGGGGTGCCCGCGGCCGATGGCGCCATCGCCCACGCCGCCGTGTCCCTGGCCCTGGCCGCCATCGGCCAGCACGCCAGCGTCCACCACCAGCTGGTGCCGGTGAGCTTCCTGGACGGGGCCACGCTGGGACCGGCGCCCAGGTAGGGGGGTGGCCCGTCGGCTCCTGCTGAAGGCAGGATCGTCAGCCGGGTCGCCCGCTAAGGCCCGCCGCCACAGCAGGGCTCCGGCCAGCGCCAGCGCCACGATCACCGCCATGGCACCCAGTTCGCCGGCGTCCCGGGCCAATAGATGCTGTCGGCTGATCAGGTGGAACTCCCAGCTCCGGTTCGGGCTGGGATAGCTGCAGCCGTCCAGCATGGCGGTCAGCTGGCTGCGCAGGTCGTCCAGGTAGGTGACGCCGTCCATAAGCGCCGCCCCCAGCCACCATAGCCCCCCCAGTGCGGTCAGCCGGTGTCCCTGGACCAGGCTCCAGCCGATCACCAGCAGCGGCGCCAGCAGCGCGCCCAGGGCGGGACCGAGCAGGGCCAGCCCGAACGAATGGAACTGGGCCAGCAGCAGCTTGCCGGCCAGGATGAACGGCAGGTTCAGAAGATGGAACAGACCCGGGCCCAGTCCCGAGGGATGCCGGAGATCGGCCATGTAGGTCAGCGCCCACAGGGCCAGCACCCCGAACAGGATGGCCTGGCCGTTCGACGACAGCCCCGGGGCGGGGGCCTCGATCCGGGGGAACAGCCCTTCCGGGATCGCGTCCCGCCGGACGGCGCCGCTCCGGACCGGGCCGGGGCCGGGACGCAGCTGGACCGGCGCGGCCGGGGTGAGCGCCGTGCCACACCGGGGGCAGGTCGCGGTACCGCCCGGATTTGGATATCCGCAATGGAGACACGGCATGGCTTATCCTTTGGACCTTGCTGTCCGTCTCATCGGCACTTCCCGCCAGCGGCAATAGGGCTGACCAGGATGGCGGCCGGATGGCGGCCTGACAGGATTATGGGATCTGCGCCTTGGCCAGGTTGCCAAGGATCGCCAGGGCGCCGAGGAAATGCCCTTCCAGGGGATAGCAGCCCGAAAGCCGGATGTGCCGGTGGTGCCGGCCGGAGGGGGAAAACAGCGTGCCCGGGGTCAGGCTGATCCGGGCGGCCAGGGCGTCCTTGAACAGCTGCGCGGCGGAGCACGGCTCCGGCAGCTCCACCCAGAGCAGGTAGCCGCCGGCGGGCACCGTCGCCCGGGTCCCTGCCGGAAGGTACTCCGCCACCAGGCCGCGCAGGCGGTCCATCTGCGCGGCGTAAGTCCGGCGCAGGCGGCGCAGGTGCGCGTCATAGCCGCCGCTCTCCAGGAACACCGCCACCGCCTCGGAGAGCAGGGCGGGCTGGCTGAACGAGAACGTGAACTTCAGCTCCGCGACTTCCCGGTGGAAGCGTCCACCGTCCAGCCAGCCCACGCGGAAGCCGGGCGCCAGGGTCTTGGTGAACGATGAGCAGGCGAGGATCCAGCCGCTCTGATCGAAGGCCTTGTTTGCCAATCACTTTTGCCCATACCGTGAAGCCTGGGGGGTACCACGGGATGAACCACCAGCCGACAGCTCGGCACTTCATGCAAGACCTGTCCCTGTCCGCGGTCACGGCGGGCTTTGTCACGGTCCTGGTCGGCTACAGCAGCTCAGCGGTGATCGTATTCCAGGCGGCCAAGGCGAGCGGTGCTGGCCCGGCGGAGATCGCGTCCTGGATGTGGGCGCTCGGGCTGGGCACGGGGCTGACCTGCATCGGGCTTTCGCTGCGCTACCGGGTCCCGGTGGTCACGGCCTGGTCCACCCCGGGCGCGGCCCTGCTGGTGACCAGCGCGGCCGGTCTGCCCCTTTCGGCGGCGATCGGGGCGTTCATCCTTTCGGGCGCGCTGATGCTGCTGTTCGGTGCCACCGGCTGGTTCGAGCGGCAGATGTCCAGGCTGCCGGTGCCCCTGGCCTCGGGCATGCTGGCCGGGGTCCTGCTGCGGTTCGGCCTGGACGTGTTCGTGGCCATGAAGACCCAGGCGCTGCTGACGCTGGCGATGTTCGCGCTGTACCTGGCGGGGCGCCGTTTCTGGCCGCGCTATGCGGTGCCCGGCGTCCTGCTGGTCGGCACCGCCATCGCCGCCCACCAGGGGCAGTTGCATCTCGCCGGCCTGCACCTGGCCTTGGCCCGGCCGATCCTCACGGTGCCGACCTTCACCTGGAGCGCCCTGGTGGGGGTCGCCGTGCCGTTGTTCGTGGTGACGATGGCCTCGCAGAACGTGCCCGGTGTCACCGTCATGCGGGCATCGGGCTACCGGGAAACCCCGGTCTCCCCGCTGATCACCTGGACCGGTCTCGCCACCGTGGTGCTGGCGCCGTTCGGGGCGTTCGCGCTGAACCTCGCCGCCATCACGGCCGCCATCTGCACCGGCAGCGAGGCGCACCCGGATCCGGCCCGCCGCTACGTGGCCTCGGTGGTGGCCGGCGGGTTCTACCTCATGCTGGGCCTGATGGGCGCCACGGTCGGGGCGCTGTTCGCCGCCTTCCCCCGGGAACTGGTGCTCGCGGTCGCAGGCATGGCCCTGTTCGGCGCCATTGGCAGCGGACTGGCGACGGCCTTGCGGGAGGACACCCAGCGCGAGCCGGCCCTGATCACCTTCCTCATCACCGCATCCGGGGTCTCGCTGCTGGGTATCGGCTCCGCGTTCTGGGGCCTGGTGGGAGGGCTGGTTGCGGTCGCCGTGCTGGGCGGCTAGCCACTATATTTTCCGTTCGAACCATTTGCGCTGTCTTTTATCTAGAAAGCCCCAGCTCACATTCAAGATTTAACCGCCAGAACTCCAGGACTCCAGGACTCCAGCTTGCCGATGGCGCCCAGGGTGATGTGCTTGCCCTCGAGCGCGGCGCCGCGGGCCTTGAGATCCCCCCCGGTCGCGATCTTTCAGACCTCGGCCCTGGTCCTGGCAGCCTTCTCGCCGGCCTTGAACGTGGTCACCAGGTCATGGGTCACCCCCCGCAGGAGGTCAGACAGGCTACGCCCCTGAGCCTCGGCCAGGGCTTCCAGGGCTTCCTTCTCGAGTTTGTCCGTGCGGAAGGTCACCAGTTCGGTCTCTACCTTCGGCTCAACCGCACGTGGCCGGCCCATGCGCACCACGGGGCGGCCGGCTGGGGCGTCCTTCAGTTCCTTGGCCCAGAGTTCGGCTTCGGCGGCACGCTCGGCAAAGGTCTTCTTGAGGTGCCCCTTGGGCAGTTCACCGGCACCCTGGATCACCTCGTCCCAGTTCATGGCCTTCTTCTGCTTGCTCATGCTGTCCCTCCTTTCTTTGGATCTCCGGCGGCGTAGCGGTAGCCCGTCACCGGCTCCAGAATCCCTGCTGCCTTGTCCACCACTTCCACCACCAGCCGGTAGCACTTCCCGTTCACGGTGCCCTGCAGCATCAAACGTCCGAAACGGCTGCTCACCAGGGAGAGGTCCTCCGCATCCATCAGGGCATCCAGGGTTTCCCGTCTTACACGATGTTTGATGAAAATGTAACCTTCTGACGCCGGGGTCCATGGCAGCCTTGGTTGCTTGCCATCCATGGCCTCTTCCTTTCCAGTAAATGTAATACACTTTGATTGCCACGCCAGCCCTTTGGCCTTATTCTCGGCCTTCCTCCGCCGTCAGTCTTCGTCTTCCGCCGCTGCTCGCTTCAGGGCTGCCAGCAGGTCCTCGGCCGTCGCCGCGGGCTTGGCCTCCAGCTTGCGCCGGGCCGCCCAGCCGCCCGGGGTGCAGGGCCTTGAGCTGGCCGATGCTCACCTGCGTGTAGATCTGGGTGGTGCTCAAGCTGGCGCGCCCCAGCATGGCCTGGATGTACCGGATGTCGGCGCCGTTCTCCAGCAGCAGCGTCGCCATGGTGTGCCGCCACAGGTGGCAACCTCCCTGCTTGCCGAGGGACGCCTTGGCGACATAGGCCTCCAGCACTCGGGTCAGGTGGGTCGGCGTCATATTCTCGCCTTCCGCCCCGGCCTACTCCAGGTTGGCGCCCTGCTCCCGGATCTGGTCCAGGGCGCCCTTGGCGGCCATCACCGCCCGGGTCATGGCCAGCCGCTTGCACTTGGAGCCGCAGGTGTTGAGCTCGCGCAGGACCTCCTGGCTCCAGATGTCCAGGGCCTTGCCGCCCAGCAGGCCCCGGGCCAGCTGCTCGCCGAAGTCGTCCAGGTGGGCGGTGAGCCGCACCAGTTCCTCGCGCACATCCTGGCGCTCGGCCAGGGCGCCGGCCTCGGCCACCACCCGATCGGCGGGGAGCTGCCCGCTCAGCTGGGCGTCCTTCAGCACCTGCTCCAGGCGCTGGCGGTACTGTTCGGGCAGCTCCCGGGCCTGGGCCTCGGCTTCGCCCTGCAGCAGCGCCGCCTGGGCCCGCAGCCGGGCCAGGCCGTCCTGGAAGAACGGCTCCAGCCGCCCGGCCTCCCGGTCCCGGCCGGCGTTCCAGGTGTCCAGCAGGGTCTGCAGTCCGGCCAGGACAGGAACGGAAAGACGCTCGGCCAGATCGCCGGCCGCGGGCACCACCCAGGCGCCCGGCAGACGGAAGAAGGCCTCGGCGGTGATGGCCGGCAGGTGCAGCCATTCCGCGTCCTCCTGCCAGGCCTTGGCCATGGCCCGCAGCAGGGGCCGGTTCAGCTGCGGCTCCAGCCCGGGCTCGTCCTGGACCTCCACGGTCAGATCCAGCTTGCCGCGCTGGGCGGCTTCGCGCACCTTGGCCCGCATCGCCGCCTCCAGGGGGAACAGCACCGGGTGGATGCGCAGGGACAGATCGAGCGCCTTGCTGTTCACCGAACGGAGCGAGAAGCGCAGTTGCCCGGCCTCCAGCGGCTGGACCAGCTCGGCATAGGCAGTCATGGAACGCATGGGAACCTCGAAGGGACCGTCAGTCTACTCCGACTCGCGGCCCGCGTCCGCCTCTGCCCGACCGACATGACTGAGGTGGGACCGCGCGGTCGCTACGCTCCCTCTCCGTCCCCCCTCAGGCTCCCCCACGTGGTGTCCGGGCGCAGCCCGGACACCACGTCTGTCTACTCCGATGCGCGGCCCGCGTCCGCCTCTGCCCGCCCCAGCGGCCAGGCTTTGCCGCGCATGCGCCCACCCGTCTAGTGTAGGCCGCCAGAAATACTTGTAACAAATCCTCGCCTCGTGGCACCTGATACTGAGGGGCGACATGGCACATGCTGGGCGGGTTGACCTGACAGAGGACCAGACGA
>Ga0302190_10000153_pt1 | contig 40888 bp, 36 predicted proteins | sample II_Bog_E2_3_FD_198784 | JGI IMG/M metagenome (GOLD analysis project Ga0302190, IMG submission 198784) | Peat permafrost microbial communities from Stordalen Mire near Abisko, Sweden - II_Bog_E2_3 | ecosystem: Environmental > Terrestrial > Soil > Wetlands > Peat | place: Sweden: Abisko... | reverse complement strand
GATCGCGATGCGCGGGCCGGGCCAGCCGACGCCGAACGGCCCGGCTGCATCGAGCGACGTGACCAGATCGGGAGTCAGCCCGCCGGGAGCCAGCGACAGGTCGAGCAACAGCGTCTGCGCCGTGCGCGCACGCGCCACGTCGCGCGCCAGGCGCTCGTCGAGAAACGTGCGCAAGGCATCGAGCCGGTCGGGCGCAACGGTCAGCCCGCACGCCATCGCATGACCGCCGCCTGCAACCAGCAACCCGGCCTCGCGCGCGGCGATCACCGCTGCGCCAAGGTCGACTCCGGAAATCGAGCGGCCCGACCCCTTGCCATGCCCGGCATCGTCGGCGTCGAGCGCGATGACCAACGTCGGCTTGCCGGTCTTTTCCTTGATCCGACCGGCGACAATGCCGATCACCCCGGGGTGCCAGCCCGATCCGGCGAGCACGGGAACGCATGTATCGCCGGCCAGCGCCAGGCATGCCTCGGCCGCTTCCTGCACGACTTGCTCGATGCCGCGCCGTTCATCGTTGAGCTGCGACAGGCTTGCGGCGATCGTTGCCGCCTCGTCCGGGTCGGCGGTTGTCAAAAGGCGCACGCCGAGCGAGGAATCGCCGATGCGCCCCGCCGCGTTGATGCGCGGGCCCAGCGCAAAGCCGAGATCGCTGCACGTCGGCTGGCGATTGATCCGGCTGGCATCGATCAGCGCGGCGAGCCCGACATTGTCGCGCCGGGCCATGACTTTCAGCCCTTGCGCCACGAGCGCGCGATTGAGCCCGCGCAATTGCGCGACATCGGCAACGGTGCCCAGCGCGACCAGATCGAGCAGTCCCATCAGGTCGGGCGGGGCGCCTTTCCCGAAATAGCCGCGTTGACGCAGATCGCGCGCGGTGGCGATGGCCAGAAGGAACGCCATGCCGACGGCGGCCAGATGGCCATAAGCGGCGGCCTCGTCGCTTTCGTCGAGCCGGTTGGGATTGACCAGCGCCACGGTTATCGGCAGCTCGGTCGCGCATTTGTGATGATCGACCACGATCACTGCGACCCCGGCCTTGGCAGCCATGGCCAGCGCATCGTGCGCCATTGCGCCGCAATCGACGGTGATCACCAGCTCCGCGCCTTCGGCGCCCAGGCGCACGAGCGCTTCGCCCGTGGGGCCGTAGCCTTCGAGCAGACGATCAGGGATATAGGCGCGTGCCGATCGGCCGCAAAGCTGGAGAAAACGGATCAGCAAAGCCGCGCTGGTTGCGCCGTCGACGTCGTAATCGCCATAGACCGCGATCGCCTCGCCCGACACGATCGCATCGGCCAGACGGGCGGCGGCCTTGTCCATGTCGCGAAAAATCGACGGATCGGGCAGAAATTCGCGCAAGGTCGGGCGGCGATGGCGATCGAGTTCGGACCGGTCGACCCCGCGCGACAGCAGCAATTGGTCAACGAGGTCATTGCCGGCGGTCAGGCCATCTCCGGCAAGGTCCATGTTGCCGCCGCGCCAGCGCCAGGCCTGCCCCGAGAGCGAGCGGTCGATCGCGGTGACAGGGGTCATGAAGCGGTGGTCGTCGGCGGGTGATGAAGCATCCGCAGGCATCTAGACGATCGCGAGCACAAGCAAAAGAGCATGGCCTTGCGAAACGCATCGCGGTAAAGCTGTCGCAAAATGTCGCAGGATCGGGGTGGGTGTCTCGCGGGGAACAAAGGGGACCGGATATGGCTTGGCATTCTGGATTTTCTCGGCGGGCGGCAATGGCATTGGCGGTCGCCACGACTTTGGGCGGCGGAATTTTCGCGGGCATCGAAGTGCTTCAGGCGGCGCAGGCAACGACCGGGCCGGTGGCGCGCTATGCCATGCGGGCCGGAACGACCTCCGGCTTTGGGGCGATGGGCGGCGGCGGAATGGGCGGCATGATCGGCGGTGCGCTGAATGGCGCGAGCAATGGCGACGGGTGCCCGTAGTAGCCCGATTCTGACATTTGCACCCGCTCTCGGCCAGGTGGTACGCAAATGTCAGAATCTTTTCGGATCACTCGAAACTTTTGATTTTAGTGGATTTCAAGATTTTGACATTTGCGACCATGCCCCCCGCCGTCCTGTTGATCATCTGGCACAGCCGAACCGGCGCGGCGCAGGCCATGGCCGAGGCCGCGCTGGCGGGGGCGGATGAAGAAGGCGTTGGCGCCGCGCGCCTGATGCGCGCGCGCGAGGTCGAGGCCGACGATATTCTGGCCGCGGCGGGCTATCTGTTTGTCTGTCCGGAAAATCTCGGCACGATCAGCGGTGAAATGAAGGAGTTTTTTGATCGCACGTTCTACGCGGTGATCGGCCGGACAGAGGGGCGCCCTTATGCCACCGCGATTGCTGCCGGGAATGCCGGGCAGGGGGCCGAGGCGCAGATCGACCGCATTGTCGCCGGCTGGCGGTTGCGACGCGTTGCGCCCTCGCTGATCATGCGGTTCGGGGGCGATACGCCCGAAGCGATCACCGCGCCGAAACGGTTGTCAGGTAACGTTCAGCAAAGCTGTCGTGAATTGGGACGGTCGTTCGCAGCGGGCTTGCAACTTGGCATATTCTGACCTTTTGGTTGCGGCAAGACCGGGATCGCGCCCGCAGCGGACTCAACTTGTAGTATTGGCCTGTGCGGAACTGGCCGGGATCGATTGATGGCGGCAACAGAAGAACGCGATTCAGAAAGGCGAAAGACCGGCTCGGCCAGAGGATCGGCCCTTGTGCCTGTCGCCGGGCTGTTGTTCGATCCTGCTTCGCGTCCGGCGCTGGCCGAACTCGAGGAACTGGCCCGAACGAGGCGCATATTTGGCGTCACGCACCTTGATGCCGGTGCGGGGCTGGCGGAACTGTTTCTTGATGGGCTGACTTTCGATTGCCTTGGTTGTGTTCCGGGCGCCCCCTTGCGGATGGATACCGCGCTGCAACTGGTCGCGCTGCCGGGCGATTTCGCTGTTGCCGATCATGCGCTGGTGACGCTGGGGCCGGGGGCGCATCTTGCCGGGGCGGGGCAATTGCTGCCGGTGGTGCGGGTGCTTGCCGGGCTGGTGCTGGCCCTGTCGGAGCTGCCGGGGGTCCGGGCCATCGCATGGTTGCCGGCGCGACTGACGATGTCACCGGCCTGGTTTGCCGAAGCGATCGGTATCTGGTTGAAGGGTGGCCCGTTTCCCGCGCTGGCGTTGACCGGATTGGCGCGCTCGGAGCTTGGCTATGCCAGCCGGGGCTTGTCCTATTTCGTCGGGCAGGAGTTCGTCTTTTCGGGCAAGGACGGAAATCTGCGCGAATCCGATGTGCGCGGGGCCATGCGGTTGACCGACTGGCTGGTTGCGCATGGCCGCGTCGATAGCCGACGCGAAGTGGAACTGGCCGGATTTGGTACAGTTCTGCTTGAACCTGAAGGGCCTAACAGCTTGCGCGCGCGCAGTCTTTAGCACCGATTTGGCACCAAGCCGGACGATCCCGTTTTCGGCAATGGTTTGTTTACCCGTACAGCGCAGCGTGATTCCCGTAATCGTGGGGGATCTGGAGATGTCCGCTCAATGAAGTCGCCGCGCGCGGCGCTGCCATTTCGGTCGGTCAACGTGCCCGGAAGTGCCGGGTATTGTGCCGGCTTGCAGCGTCATCATGTTCTGCCACGGCAATTGCTCGATGTGCGCGGCGTGGCCGGCCTGATCGATGAGATCGGGGAGGGTGCTTTCGGATTCCATGATTTTCGGCGCAACGGCCTGCTTTTGCCCTCGACCGACGACGAAGCGGTTCGGCTTGGTCTGCCGCTGCATCGCGGGCCGCACCATTCCTACAACGGTCTGGTCATAGAGCGCATGGGGCAGATCGAGGCCGGGTGGCAAAAGCGCCGTCGCAAAGGGCCCGATAACCGCGCCATGGTCGAGGCGTTGATGCGCATCGACGTGTTGCAGCGCGCGCTGCGCCGACGTCTGCTCGATCCCGCCCGTTGGCGCGGCAAAGTGCTCAACGCGCGTGATCCAGCGCTCGATTTCAGCCACCTCGACCGCATGGCCGAGGCGCTGTGGGCGGCTACCGAGCCAGTTTCTGCCTGATAAAGTCTCGGCCTGATAAAATCTCGGCCTGATCGTGCGCTATTTCAGAAACGGCGCACTGTTGGCGGCAAGCGCGGCGGCGGCGGCACGATATTCGGCTTCGAATTTGGCTACGCGTTCCGCAACGGTTTCAACCGCCTTGATCGTGCCGATGCCCTGGCCCGAGCCCCAGATGTCTTTCCATGCCTTGGCTTCGGTGTTGCCTCCCGAGCCGAAGTTCATTTTCGACGGGTCGCTTTCGGGCAAGTGATCGGGATTGAGCCCGGCGCCCACGATCGATGAACGCAAGTAATTGCCGTGCACCCCGGTAAACAGGTTCGAATAGACGATATCGTCTGCCCCCGAATCGACGATCGCCTGTTTGTAGGCGTCGATCGCGCGCGCTTCGTGCGTGGCGATCCAGGCCGAGCCGATATAGGCGAGATCGGCGCCCAGCGCCTGCGCCGCAAGGATCGAGCGACCATGCCCGATCGCCCCCGACAGCGCGACCAGTCCGTCGAACCAGGTGCGGATTTCCTGAACCAGTGCAAACGGCGATTGCGCCCCGGCATGGCCGCCGGCGCCGGCCGCGACCGGGATCAGGCCGTCGGCGCCCTTTTCGATCGCCTTGCGCGCAAAGCGATTGTTGATCACATCATGCAGGACGATCCCGCCCCAGCTGTGTGCGGCCTGATAGACATCCTCGCGCGCGCCGAGCGAGGTGATCAGCAGCGGCACTTGCCATTTGCCGCACAGCGCGATGTCTTCTTCGAGCCGGTTGTTGGTCTTGTGCACGATCTGGTTGACCGCAAAGGGCGCCGCCGGGCGGTCGGGATGCGCGCGGTTGTGCGCGGCCAATTCCTCGGTGATCTGATGCAGCCATTCGTCAAGCTGGCTGATCGGGCGGGCGTTGAGCGAGGGGAAGCTGCCGACAACGCCGGCCTTGCATTGCGCGATCACCAGTTCGGGGCCGGAAATCAGGAACAGCGGCGAAGCAATCACCGGCAGGCGCAGATTGGCGAAAAGCGGGGGAAGGGGCATCGGTGCTCTCTCTCGTCGTGTAATTTAAGTGATCGATTAAACGCATTGCTATCCGCTTGCGCCCCGGTTTGTCAAACCCTTGAGCGGTGGAACAGGGCGTAAACTCATAAACCACGCCATCGAGGCGGCAAAATGGCGAACATATCGAGCGGAAATGCGCGCCGCTAAGGCTGGTTGCCTTTGCAAGCGCATTTCTGTTCGAGATGGAAGCCATTTTGCCGTCCCTTCGGGATTTGACCCAAAAGGCCCATCGCAGCGTCGATCGGGCTTGAAATATCGACATATTCCCGCGCCCTCTCTCCTCGCGCTGGGCCTTTTGGCCTCAAACCTCGATGGCGTGGTTTATGAGTTTACGCCCTGGGCCGGTGGCGGCAAAATGTTTGCGATGCCATAGACGCGAGCGGCGGTTCCGGCGAACAGCGCGCGCTTTTCGCCCGCCGAGGCGCCGGTGGAAAGGCGTTTGAACGCATTCCACAAAGTCGCGTAGTCGGCGCCCCACAGATCGACCGGATAATTGCTTTCGAACATGGCGCGTTCGGGGCCGAAGGCATCGATGCAGGTTTCGATATAGGGTCGCCACAGCGCAGCCAGAACTTGCGAACCCAGACCTTTGGCCGGTCCTTGCTCGGGCATGCCGCAGAACGCCATGGCCAGCCCGCCCAGTTTGACGCAGACATTGGGCAATTCGCCCAGCGTGCGGATTTTCGTCCGCCAGATGTCGAAACGTTCGTGCAGATGTCCGTGATAACTGGCGATGTTGAGCGGCGTACCGCAATGGTCGAGCACGATCGGTTGATCGGGAAAGGCGCGGGCGAGCGCGATCACGTCGTCGAGCTGGGGTTCGAGCACCCAGGCGTCGAAAGTCAGGCCAAGCTCGCCAAGGTGTCGAAACCCCGCGCGGAACGCCTCATCGCCAAAAAGCCCCTGCGGCGCATGAAACGGAGGGCCCAGCACGTCGGGATCGGCATCCCACGCGCCTGAGTGGCGAATGCCGCGAAACCGGGGCGATGCGGCGACCAATGCTTCGAGCACATCGCGCGCGCCGTCGCCGCAGGTCAGGTCGGCGTGGCCGATGATCGCCGCGCAAGGGCGATAGGCGCCATAGAGCCCGCTTGCGCCTTGTGCGGCGACGCCATTGACGAATTCGACTTCGCCCACCGACTTGAGCGCGGGATCGCCGTCGCCGTTGTAGAATGCGCCGCATTCCATGAATACCGTGCCGATCACATTGTGCCCGGTGGTCACGTCGGCGTGGAGCTGGTCGAACGTGTAATAGGGCGCACGGGCGATCGCGGCGATGAACGGGTGCTGCGGCTCGGGGAAATGGGGCAGCAATTGCCGCAAGTCCCACAAGTGGTGATGCGGATCGATGATCGGCAGGTCGGGCTCGAGAATCGCTTCGGACATGGTCACTCCCGCAGTTGGCCGTTCGGCTCTGGCGGGAACTATGGCTGAAACGGCGCGGGTCGCAAGCCGCTTTAAGCGGTTGATTGAATTTGTGCGGGGAGCCCGATCGAGCCCCCCGCAATTCGGTTCAGGCGCGCGACCCGTTGGCGGCGGACAGGATCGCGCGGACGCTGGCGGTGGCGACGTCTTCGTCGATGCCGACGCCCCAGACCACTTTGCCTTCGGGCGTTACGCATTCGACATAGGCCGCTGCGCGCGCATCGCTGCCGCCGGTCAACGCGTGTTCGGAATAGTCGCGCACATCGATGGCGATGCCAAACCCATCGCGAAGCGTGGCAATGACCGACGAGATCAGCCCGTTGCCGCGCCCGCTGACCGACTGCACTTTGCCGTCGACGGTGATCTTGCCGGCAAAGACGCGGGTGCCGTCGCCGGCTTTGGCTTCTTCATAGTCGATCAGTTGAAAATGCTGCGGTGCGTCGAGGCGATAGGCGCGGCGGAACACGGCCCAGATGTCGTCGGCATGAAGCTCGCGGCCCAGTTCGTCGGCCAGCGCCTGCACATGGCGGCTGAAATCGGCCTGCATTTTCTTGGGCAGCTTGAGCCCCTGATCCTGTTCGAGAACCCAGGCAAAGCCGCCCTTGCCGCTTTGCGAATTGACCCGGATCACCGCTTCATAGCTGCGGCCCAGATCGGCGGGGTCGATCGGCAGGTAAGGCACAGCCCAGAGTTGGTCGTTGCGGCGTTCCTGCGCGGCGAAGCCTTTCTTGATCGCGTCCTGATGGCTGCCGGAAAAGGCGGTGAAGACCAGTTCGCCGCCATAAGGATGACGTTCGGGCACGGGCAGCTGATTGCAATATTCGACCGTCTGGATAACATGATCGATGTCGGAAAAATCCAGTTCCGGATCAACGCCTTGCGTGTACATGTTCAAGGCAACCGTAACCAGGCAGCAATTGCCGGTGCGCTCGCCGTTGCCGAACAGGCAGCCTTCGACGCGGTCGGCGCCGGCCATCATGCCCAGCTCCGCCGCCGCGACGCCGGTACCCCGGTCGTTGTGCGTGTGCAGGCTGATCACCGCGCGGTCGCGACCGGGCAGATTGCGGCAGAAATATTCGATCTGGTCGGCATAGATGTTTGCCGTTGCCGCCTCGACCGTCGCCGGCAGATTGAGAATGATCGGCTTTTCGACTGTCGGCTGGAGGATTTCCATCACCGCTTCGCACGCCGCGATGCTGAAATCGAGCTCTGCGGTCGAAAAGGTTTCCGGGCTATATTCGAAATGCCAGTCGGTCTGCGGAAAGCGCGCCGCCTGATCGCGCAGGAACGAGGCCCCGGCGCGGGCGATGTCGAGGATCTGCGCCTGGGTCATGCCGAACACGACTTCGCGCCACAGCGGCGAGACCGCGTTGTAGACGTGAACGATCGCCTGTTTGGCTCCGGCGAGGCTTTCGAACGAGGTCTTGATCAGGTCTTCGCGCGACTGGGTCAGCACCTGGACAAAAACATCGTCGGGAATGCGCCCCTGATCGACGAGACCGCGGATGAAATCATATTCGGTCGCCCCGGCGCTGGGGAAACCGACCTCGATTTCCTTGAGCCCGACTTTGAGCAGCAAGTCGAAGAAGCGCGACTTCTTTTCGGCATCCATCGGGTCGATCAACGACTGATTGCCATCGCGCATGTCGGTCGACAGCCAGCGCGGCGCCTTGGTGATGGTGCGGCTGGGCCACTGACGGTCGGTCAGCGGAACTTGCGGGAAGGGGCGGTACTTGACCGAGGGATCTTTCAGCATGGACATGGGATGATGCTCTGGAACCGGAATGTTGCAAATACTGTGCCGATGCCCGCGAAACAGGGGGCTGCGAAAACGGGCTCTATCGGCACATCGATGTGGTGCAAGTCCCCTGGGCGCCGTGCGCGCCGCGAAACCGACGCGTCAGCTCACGCCCAAGGGCGGATAAGTCGCAGGGTAAGGTTCGACAAGCGCGTCATGGTGCAAGGCTATGGTCAATCGAGCGCGGATTGTCCAGAATGAAAGCAAGCCGGGGCAACGAAATTGACCCCGACGGGAAGAGGATAGTGCCCGATGGACGGTCTTGTTGAACCTTATGTCCTTGCCGTGCCCGAAACGGCGCTTGTCGATCTTTGTACGCGGATCGACGCGACGCGCTGGCCCGAGCGCGAGACCGTCGATGACTGGTCGCAAGGCGTGCCGCTGGGCGCGTTGCAGGATTTCGTGTCGACCTGGCGCCACGATTACGACTGGCGGCGGACCGAGGCGTGGATCAATGCGCAAGGGCTGTCGAGCACGGTGATCGACGGTGTGGCCATTCGCTTTCTGCATGTCCGTTCGCGTCATGAAAACGCGACACCGTTGCTTCTGACCCACGGCTGGCCAGGCTCGATTCTTGAATTTCGCGAGGTGATTCCGCGCCTGACCGATCCACAGGATCCTGCCGATGCGTTTCATTGCGTGATCCCCTGCCTGCCCGGCTATGGGCTGTCGGGTAAGCCGGACAAAGCGGGCTGGGGCGTCGAGCGGATCGCGCGGGCCTGGGGCGTGCTGATGGCGCGGCTGGGCTACGATCGCTGGTTTGCGCAAGGCGGCGACTGGGGGGCGGCGGTGACGACGCAGATCGGGCGGCAGGCCATTCCCGGCTGCGCGGGGATCCACCTCAACATGCCGATCGCGCGGCCCTTGCCCGAAGACCTCGTCGCTCCGGGGCCGGACGAACTGCGCGCCTTGGCCGCATTGCAGCACTATCAGGAATGGGATTCGGGCTATTCGACACAGCAGCGCACTCGCCCGCAGACGGTCGGCTATGGCCTGGTCGATTCGCCGGTGGGCCTTGCGGCATGGATCTATGAAAAGATGGGGGCCTGGACCGACAATGCGGGCAAGCCCGAAGACGCGCTCAGCCGCGTCTCGATCATCGACAATCTGATGCTCTATTGGCTGACGGCGACCGGCGCGTCATCGGCGCGGCTCTATTGGGAAAGCTTTGGCAGTTTTGCCCCGCAAGACATCACCATGCCGGTGGCGTGCAGCGTGTTCCCCAGGGAAATCCTGCCCGCCCCGCGCAAATGGGTCGAACGCCACTGCACCAATCTGGTCTATTGGAACGAACTGGACAAAGGCGGCCACTTCGCCGCCTGGGAACAGCCCGAAGCCTTTGCCGACGAACTGCGCAAGGCCTTTGCCCTGATGCCCTGACAGAAAAGATGCGCTGACAGAAAAGATGCGCTGACACAAAAAAAGCCCCTTCCCGCGAGGGAAGGGGCTCGATGGGCGTGATGCTCAGTTCTTGGTCTGGTCGACCAGCTTGTTGGCGCCGATCCAGGGCATCATGGCGCGCAGCGCAGCGCCGGTCTTTTCGATCGGGTGCGCGGCGGCGGCCTTGCGTGCGGCCTTCAGCTCGGGCTGGCCGGCGCGGTTGTCGAGCACGAAGTTCTTGACGAAGCGGCCCTGCTGAATGTCGGCCAGAACACGCTTCATTTCCGCCTTGGTTTCGGCGGTGATCAGGCGCGGACCGGTCGTGATGTCGCCATATTCGGCGGTGTTCGAGATCGAATAGCGCATGTTGGCGATACCGCCTTCATACATCAGGTCGACGATCAGCTTCACTTCGTGAAGGCATTCGAAATAGGCCATTTCCGGGGCATAGCCGGCTTCGACCAGCGTTTCGAACCCGGCCTGGATCAGGTGGGTCAAGCCGCCGCAGAGCACGGCCTGTTCGCCGAACAGGTCGGTTTCGCATTCTTCCTTGAAATTGGTTTCGATGACGCCCGAACGGCCGCCGCCGACGCCCGAGGCATAAGCGAGCGCGATGTCATGCGCATTGCCGGTGGCATCCTGCGCCACGGCGATGAGGCAGGGCACGCCGCCGCCCTTGACATATTCGCCGCGCACGGTGTGGCCCGGACCCTTGGGCGCGATCATGATCACGTCGACATCGGGGCGCGGCTCGATCAGGCCGAAATGCACGTTGAGCCCGTGGGCAAACGCCAGCGCCGCGCCGGGGCGCAGATTGGCGTGAATGTCGTCGGCATAGATCGCGGCCTGATGTTCGTCGGGCGCGAGAATCATGAGGATGTCGGCCCAGGCGGCCGCTTCTGCATTGGGCAGAACCTTGAAGCCGGCTGCTTCCGCCTTGGCGGCGCTCGCCGAACCCGGACGCAGCGCAATCGCGACGTTCTTGATGCCCGAATCGCGCAGGTTCTGCGCATGGGCATGGCCCTGGCTGCCATAGCCGACGATGGCGATCTTCTTGTCGGTGATCAGGTTGAGATCGGCGTCGGCGTCGTAATAGACCTTCATGTCGGTTCCGTTCTGCAAAAAGGGTCTGGATGAGTTTGAAAAGGTGGGAAAATCAGGCGGCTTCCTTGCCGCGGACCATGCCGACAACGCCGGTGCGGCCCACTTCGACAAGGCCGAGCTCTTTCATCAGCGCGACAAACGTGTCGATCTTGTCGGGCGATCCGGTCAGCTCGAAGACAAAGCTCGATGTCGTCGTGTCGACCACTTTGGCGCGGAAGATGTCCGCCACGCGCAGCGCTTCGACGCGGATATTGCCCGTGCCGACGACCTTGATCAGCGCCAGTTCGCGCTCGATGTAGGGGCCGACTTCGGTCAGATCGACGACTTTGTGTACCGGCACCAGCCGTTCGAGCTGGGCGCGGATCTGATCGATGATCGATGGCGGGCCGTGCGTGACGATGGTGATCCGGCTCAGGTCGTGGTTGTCGGTGATGTCGGCCACGGTCAGGCTGTCGATGTTGTAGCCGCGCGCGGTGAACAGACCGGCGATCTTGGCGAGAATCCCCGCTTCGTTATCGACGGTGATGGTCAGGACGTGGCGTTCTTCGGCCTCGATGGTTGTACAGTTCATGGTGTGTGCCCCCCTCAGACCAGCGCCTTGGCGGTGTCGTCCATCGTCCCGGCAACTTCGTCGCCATAGAGGATCATGTCGGTATGTGCCGCGCCCGACGGAATCATCGGGAAGCAGTTGGCTTCCTTGACCACCAGGCAATCGACGAAGACCGGGCCGGGATGATCGATCATCGCCTGAATCCCGGCATCGAGTTCATCCATCGTGGTGATGCGAATGCCCTTCCAGCCATACGCTTCGGCCAGCTTCACGAAATCGGGCAGGCTGTCCGAATAGGAATTGGAATAGCGGCTTTCGTAAGTCAGCTCCTGCCACTGGCGGACCATGCCCATCCATTCGTTATTGAGCACGAAGACCTTGACCGGCAGGCGGTATTGCGTCGCGGTGCCCATTTCCTGAATGTTCATCTGGATCGAGGCGTCGCCGGCAATGTCGATGACCAGCGAATCGGGACAACCGGCCTGCGCGCCGATGGCGGCAGGCAGGCCATAGCCCATCGTGCCAAGGCCCCCCGACGTCAGCCACTTGTTGGGCCCGGTGAAGTGAAAATGCTGCGCCGCCCACATCTGGTGCTGGCCGACTTCGGTGCTGATCACCGGATCGCGGTCGCGCGTCAGCTCATACAGCCGCTCGATCGCCTTTTGCGGCATGATTTCCTGCCCGCGCGAGGGATAGGCCAGGCTCTGACGCGCGCGCCAGCCGTCGATATGGGCATACCATTCGACCTGATCGACGGCAGTGTGGCCGGTTTCGAGCCATGCCTCGATCATCTGTTCGAGCACGACCGCGCAATCGCCGACGATCGGCAGATCGACATGGACCGTCTTGTTGATCGAGGCACGATCGATATCGACATGGATTTTCGCGCTGTTGGGCGCAAAAGCGTCGAGCCGCCCGGTGACCCGGTCGTCAAACCGAGCGCCCAGCGCGATGATCAGGTCGGCCTTGTTCATCGCCATATTGGCTTCATACGTGCCATGCATGCCGAGCATGCCGAGCCAGGCCGGATCGCCCGCCGGAAAGGCGCCGAGGCCCATCAGCGTCGAAGTCACCGGCGCGCCGGTCAGCTTCTGAAATTCGCGCAAGGCACGGCTGGCTGCGGGGCCGGCGTTGATGATCCCGCCACCGGTATAGAAAATCGGGCGTTCGGCAGCGGCGATCATCGCGACGGCTTGCGCAATGTCGGCCGATGCGGCGGTGGTCTGCGGGGCATAACGCGTGCGGCGCTGCGGCGGGCGACCGTTCCAGTGCGCGAGGCCGATCTGCACGTCCTTGGGAATGTCGATGACGACCGGGCCGGGGCGACCGGCAGTGGCGATATGAAACGCCTCGTCGACGATCCCGGCGAGATCCGCCGGATCTTTCACCAGATAGTTGTGCTTGGTGCAATGGCGGGTCAGGCCGACGGTATCGGCCTCCTGAAACGCGTCGGTGCCGATCAGGGCGGTGGGAACCTGCCCGGTGATGACGACGAGCGGGATCGAATCCATGAATGCATCGGCAATCCCGGTGACCGCATTGGTCGCGCCCGGGCCCGACGTCACCAGCACGACGCCGGGCTTGCCGGTCGCGCGCGCATAGCCTTCGGCCGCATGCGCCGCGCCGGCTTCGTGACGGACGAGGATATGACGGATGCGTTCTTCGCCGAACAGCGCGTCATAGATCGGCAGCACTGCGCCGCCGGGATAGCCGAACACGAATTCGACTCCCTTGGCGACCAGACTTTCGACCAGGATTTCCGCGCCGCTGCGCTCGGTGTTCACAGGTTTATTCCCCAATTTGGCGGAAATGCGGGCCGATAGACCCATCCGCCGATGAAAAACAGCAAAAAAGCCCGGTGTCGCCACCGGGGCCCCTGCCGATTGTGCGCCCTGCGAGTGCCCGGGCGGAGCGAGATCAAATATTTCGGCCCGGCCGCATGGTCATGCGTGCCGGGCCGTCTCTCCCTCCTCGGGCACCCGGATTTCCGCAAAACAAGGGAAACCCAGGCAATTGACGGCCTGCTACTTGACACAATCGGTCATGTCAAGCGGCTATTATTGAAATAATCCTGCTACATCGGCCTTGTCAATGTAATTTTCAATCGCGAGCCGGGGCCAGGTGGCGGGCATCTGGTGCCGCAGCCAGGTATATTGCCGCTTGGCATAGTTGCGCGTGGCTTGTTGCCCCGAGGCGATGGCCGATTCGGCGTCCATGTCGCCCGACAGAAATGCGGCAATTTCGCGCACTCCGATTGCGCGCATCACCGGCAGTTCCGGATCGAGCCGCCGCGTCAAAAGCGCGCGCACTTCCTCGATCGCGCCGTGCTGCCACATCGCGGCAAAGCGCCGGTCGCACCGCTCGTAGAGCCAGGGCCGATCCGGCATCAGCACGACCGCCGACACGCGAACCGCATCGCCGATCCCGCCCTCGCGCTCGGCCTGCCAGTCCGCCAGCGGACGCCCGGTCGATCGCACCACTTCGAGCGCGCGCGCGATCCGCGTGATGTCCGCCGGGGCCAGTCTGGCCGCGCGTTCGGGGTCTTCGCGCGATAGCGCCGCCCAGGCTTGCGCGACGGGCAGGGCGCGGACTTGTGCGCGAATGTCGGGATCGATTGGCGGGATCGGGGCAATGCCGTCGAGCAGCGTGCGGATATAGAGCCCGGTCCCGCCGACCAGGATCGGCAAGGCGCCTGCCTCATGCGCGCGGGCGATTTCGGTGCGTGCGGTGGCGGCCCAATCAGCGGCGGAGCAGGCTTGCGCACCGTCCCACGCGCCGAACAGGCGATGGGGAACGCCGCGCATCTCGTCGGGTTCGGGCCGCGCGCTCAGGATGGCGAGGTCGGCATAGACTTGCGCGCTGTCGGCATTGATGACGACCGCGCTGCGCCCGGCGGCTTGTTCGGCAAGCGCGAGGCGCACGGCAAGATCGCTCTTGCCGCTGGCGGTCGGCCCTGCAATGAGCGCGAGGCTTGGCTGATGCCGATCGTCATTCGAGGAATTGCTGGTGCTCATAGCCCGCCTGATAGCAGACACAGAAACGCTTGGAGACCGGCTTGCGGTCGCCATGGAAGAAATCGAGGAAACCGGTGCCGAAGTCGTCGGCGCGGGAATGCTCGATTCGAATCCCGATGTGCTCGAACTCGAAGTCGACGAATGCGACGCGGCGACGTTGCGCCGGGTGCTCGATGCGCATTTCCCCGATGCCGACCTGTTGATTGCCGATGCGCCGATCACGCTGCCCGGCCTGTTTGTGTCGGACATGGATTCGACCATGATCGGGCAGGAATGTATCGACGAACTGGCCGATTTCGCGGGGCTCAAGGCGCATATTGCGGCGATTACCGAGCGCGCGATGCAGGGCGAACTCGATTTTGCCGCTGCGCTGCGCGAACGCGTCGGCTTGCTCAAGGGATTGTCGGCAGCGACGATCGAACAGTGTCTCGACGAACGCATCCGTCCGATGGACGGCGCTGCGACCCTGGTGCGCACGTTGAAGGCGCATGGTGCGCATTGCGTGCTGGTGACCGGCGGATTTCATGCCTTTGCCGATACCGTTGCCGCAGCGCTCGGCTTTGACCGCGTGGTGGGCAACCGGCTGGCGGTCGAAGATGGCGTGCTGACCGGGCATGTGATCGGCGATATCGTCGACAGCACGGTCAAGCGCGCGGTGCTGGTCGAGGAAGCGGAACGGTTGGGCGAGGGTGTGGTCAGCCTTGCCACCGGCGATGGCGCCAATGACATTCCGATGATTCGCGCCGCGACTCACGGCATTGCCTATCGCGCCAAGCCCAAAGCGCGCGAAGCTGCCACCGGGCGCATCGATCGCGGCGATCTGACCGCGATTCTCGACCTTTACGGTATCCCGCGCGAACGCTGGGTGACGCATTGACGCTTTATTTACAGGAATGTTAGTATGGTCGCCGGAATAGTTGAGGGTGACATCCGGCCATGACTGCGATCCCGTTTCCGGTTGAATCCGACTTGCCCGTCTATGACGAGCGTCGCCCGGTCTTGCGCACGCGTCCGGGCAAGGCGCTCCATCACTTTCGCGAACTGCTCAAGGACAAGGAGCGGACCGAGGAAGTGTTCCGGATTTTCGAGGCGCTGCCCTGGCGCGGGATGCGCGCGGCGGGAACGCGGCTGTTGCGCAGCGAGCGCGGGCAGGCGTTGCGCGCGCGCGAACCGTTTCTTCCGGTGATCCTCGACGATCATGCCGCGCTGCGCCGGATGGCGCCGGGCTCGCTCGCGCATGCCTATTGCGATTTCATGGAAAGCGAAGGGCTGACCGCACAAGGGCTGGTCGACGAATTCACCAAGTTCGCCAAGGACAAGCCGAAATTCGACGATCAGTTCGTGTGGTATCTCAACCGGCTGCGTGATGTGCACGATCTGCTTCATGTGCTGACCGGCTATGGCCGCGATTCGCTGGGCGAGGCGTGCGTGCTGGCCTTTACCTACAGCCAGCAGCCGAGCCCCGGCCACTTGTTCATCGGCTATTTGGCCGCGCTCAACATCAGGAAGACCGTCAGGAGCGACGCTCCGGTGCTGCGGGCGGTTCGCGAAGGGCAAAGGCTGGGCAAGGCCTGCCCGCGCTTGTGCGAACAGTCGATCACCGAATTGCTGCCGCTGCCGATCGACGAAGTGCGTCGTCGGTTGAATATCACCCCGGCGCGCCATTATCACCGCGCGCATGCGGTCTGGCGGTCAATGGGCATCGATCCCTATGATCTGCTCGGCAGGGCGCCGGCGATGCAAGGTCTCGCCCAAACCGCCTGACGTTTTCGCGCCCCGCACAGGGCGGGGCTTGTCGGCGAATCAGGCTTCCATCCAGTCGCGGAAGAACGCTTCGTTGCGGTCTTTCAGCGTGGCGATCGGGATGGCAAAGCCGGGGCCCTTGAGTGTGTCGCCGCCGGTCGTGCCGATGCGGCGCACGGCAACGCCCGGTGCCGAAAGCGCGGCATCGGCGGGGGTGGTCACCACATAGCGGCTCTGATCTTCGCCGAATGCGCTTGCCGCATCGGCCAGGGCATCGATGGTGCAGCCGATGCCGCCGGCCATCGCCATTTCGGCAAGCGCGACGAGCAGGCCGCCGTCCGACACATCATGCACCGCGCTGACGCGGCAATCGACAATCAGTTCCCGCACGAATTCGCCGTTGCGGCGTTCTTCGATGAGATCGACCGGCGGGGGAGCGCCGGCTTCCTGCCGATGAAGTTCGCGCGCATAGAGCGACTGGCCGAGATGGCCGCCGCTTTCCGGCCCGCCGATCAGCCAGATCGCGTGGCCTTCGCCCTTGAAGCGGATCGTCGCCATGGTCTCGTAATCGAGCATCAGCCCGACGCCGCCGATGGCCGGGGTGGGCAGGATCGCACTGCCGCCGCCGGTCGCCTTGGATTCGTTGTAAAGCGAAACATTGCCGGACACGATCGGGTAATCGAGCGCGCGGCACGCATCGCCCATGCCGTTCAGCGCCTCGACGATCTGCGCCATGATTTCGGGGCGCTGCGGATTGGCGAAATTGAGGCAATTGGTGATCGCCAGCGGCGTTGCGCCAACGGCACAGAGATTGCGCCAGGTTTCCGCGACGGCCTGCTTGCCGCCTTCATAAGGATCGGCATAGCAATAGCGCGGCGTGCAATCGGTGGTGATCGCCAGCGCCTTGGCGCTGTCGTGCACGCGCACGACGGCCGCATCGCCGCCCGATTTCTGCAAAGTGTCGGCGCCGACCTGGCTGTCATATTGTTCCCAGATCCAGCGACGGCTGGCAAGATCGGGACAGCCGATCAGCGTAACCAGATCGGCCCCGAGATCGCCGCTTTCGGGCAGATCGCCGAGCGCCGGAACCGCCGCCCAGGCCTTGTAATCGGCCAGCGAAAGGTGCGGGCGGTCATAGAGCGGGGCTTCGTCGGCAAGCGGGTCGAGCGGGATGTCGCAAACGACCTCGCCGTTCCATTCCAGCACCATGTGCCCGGTATCGGTCACTTCGCCGATCACTGCGAAATCGAGCTCCCACTTGCGGAAGATCGCTTCGGCCATCGGCTCCTTGCCGGGCTTCAGCACCATGAGCATGCGCTCCTGGCTTTCCGACAGCATCATTTCATACGGCGTCATGCCTTCTTCGCGGCACGGCACCATGTTCATGTCGAGCCGGATCCCGGCGCCGCCCTTGCTGGCCATTTCGACCGAGCTCGATGTCAGCCCCGCCGCGCCCATGTCCTGAATCGCGACGATCGCATCGGTCGCCATCAATTCGAGGCAGGCCTCGATCAGCAGCTTTTCGGTGAACGCATCGCCGACTTGCACGGTCGGGCGCTTTTCGTCGCTCTTGTCGTCGAAATCGGCGCTGGCCATGGTCGCGCCGTGGATGCCGTCGCGCCCGGTCTTCGATCCGACATAGACGATCGGATTGCCGAGGCCCGTCGCCGCCGAATAGAAAATGCGATCCTGATCGGCGACGCCCACGGTCATCGCGTTGACCAGGATGTTGCCGTCATAGGCCTTGTGAAAATTGGTCTCGCCGCCGACCGTGGGCACGCCGACGCAATTGCCGTAGCCGCCGATTCCCGCGACCACGCCTTTGACCAGATGCTTCATCTTCGGATGATCGGGGCGGCCAAAGCGCAGCGCGTTCAGATTGGCAACGGGCCGCGCGCCCATCGTGAACACATCGCGCAAGATGCCGCCGACCCCGGTCGCCGCGCCCTGATAAGGCTCGATATAGCTCGGGTGGTTATGGCTCTCCATCTTGAAGATCGCCGCCTGTCCGTCGCCGATGTCGATCACCCCGGCGTTTTCACCCGGGCCGCAGATCACCCAGGGGGCGCTCGTCGGCAGCTTTTTGAGATGGAGACGGCTCGACTTGTACGAGCAGTGTTCCGACCACATGACCGAAAAGATGCCCAGTTCGATCAGATTGGGCTCACGCCCCAGCGCGTGAAGCACGCGGGCGTATTCCTCCTCGGTCAGCCCGTGGGCGGCGACGGTCTCGGCGGTGATGGCGCTGATGTGTGCAGACATGGGCGGGGCTCTAGACCATGGCGCGGCAAAGTTGCACCCCGTTTTTTACGCGCGAATGCGCCGGGTCGCACCGACGAGTGCCGTCGCCAGGATCACCATGGCATAAGCGAACAGCGCCAGGCCCTGTTGCCCCGCTTCGACCCGGGTGGTGCGCGCGCCGAACCAGTCGATCGCCTGAAACACTGCGAGCTCGGCAATCAGCAGCCCGAGCGCCGGCAAGGCCCAGCGCGAAATGGCCTGCGTGCGCCGGATATAGAACGCCAGCGAGCCAAACGTGATCGCCAGTTCCAGCGGTTTTTCAAGCCATGGGGCATTCCACAGGCCAAGCCCGAGCAGCGGCGGGCGGCCCGCCAGCGTCAGATCGGGGCGATGGACGAGGAGATCGAGCAGCCAGTGCGATACCACCAGCGCGGCAACGATCGCCGCCATGGCCCGGTTGCGCCAGACCGCCAGCGTCACGAGCCCCAGCGCCAGCCCCCAGCATGCCGCGCCCACCAGACTGTGCGTATAGGGCATGTCGTAAAGATCGAGCCAGTTGGACGCTGTGGCCCCGGCGATCAGGCGATAATGTTCGATTCCCATGAGGGCAAAGCTGAAAAAGGCAAGGTCGATCGCTTGCGTCGCCACGGCGCCCAGCCACAGCGGCGGGCCCTGGCGCGTTCCCGAGGCCAGAAAGGCCGGTGCATAATGTCCGATGAACATGGTGTCCTCCCCCTGGCCGTTTCCGCTCTCGCCGAATCAGCCTGTTGCGCGCTGCCGTGCGATTGTGCCCGGCGACAGGCTTGACCAGCCCCGCGCGGGCCGTCAATTGTCGCTGTGATGACCAGCCAGACCGAGATCGCCGCGCTATCCTTCGAAGAAGCGCTCAAAGCCCTTGAGGATGTCGTGCGACGCCTTGAAAGCGGCGAGGCGCCGCTCGACGAATCGATTGCGCTCTATGCCCGCGGCGATGCCTTGCGCGCGCATTGCCAGGCGCGGCTCGATGCGGCGCAAGCGCGAATCGAGGCGATCGTGGCCGACCGGGATGGCCGCGCCGCAGCGACCAGGCCGTTCGACGAAGCTCCGGCTTGAACGCGATGACGCTCGGCGAAGGGCCCGAACCGCTTTTGGCCGACGCGCTTGTGCGCATCGCGCGCGAAGTCGATGTCTGTTTCGACACGCTGTTGCCGGTTCCGGGCGACGCGCGCGATCGGCTCTATCAGGCGATGCGCTATGCCGCGATCGGCGGGGGGAAGCGGTTGCGCCCCTTGCTGGTGATGGCGGTGGCGGGATTGTTCGGGGTCGACCGCCATATCGCGATTCGCGTCGGTTGTGCGATCGAGGCGATCCACGTCTATTCGCTGATCCATGATGACCTGCCGTGCATGGATGATGACGCGCTGCGCCATGGCAAGCCGACGGTGCATGTTGCCTTCGACGAGGCGACGGCTGTGCTTGCGGGCGATGCGCTCCATGCGCTGGCGTTCGAGATTCTTGCCGATCCGGCGCTGATCGGCGATCCGTTTACCCGCATCGAGCTCGTGCGCACGCTGGCCACGGCAAGCGGGGCGGCGGGCATGGCCGGCGGGCAGATGATGGACATGGTCGCCGAAACGACATCGTTCGACCTTGCCACCGTAACCCGCCTGCAACAGCTCAAGACCGGGGCACTGCTGAGCGCGGCGGTCGAAATGGGCGCGATTCTGGGGCGGCTGTCGGCGGAAGGGCGGTCGCATTTGCGCGGCTATGCGCGTGACATCGGGCTGGCGTTTCAGATTATCGACGACCTGATCGATACCGAAGGCGACGAGGCGGCGGCGGGCAAGGCGCTGCGCAAGGACGAGGCCGCCGGCAAACAGACCTTCGTGTCGTTGCTTGGCCCCGATCGCGCCCGCGCGCAGGCGCACATGCTGGTCGATCAGGCGATCGGCTATCTCGGATCGCATGGCGAAGAGGCCGATCTGTTGCGCGCGATCGCGCGGTTCATCGTCGAGCGCGATCGCTAGACAATTTTTTGGCCGTCACCGGAATGGAGAGGATTTCACGTGGCAGGACATAAGGAACGGATCGGGGTCTATCCCGGCACATTCGATCCGATCACGCGCGGGCATCTGGATATTATCCGGCGCGGGGCAAAGCTGGTCGATCGCCTGATCATCGGGGTGACGACCAATATGTCGAAAAACCCGATGTTCAGCCCCGACGAGCGTATTGCCATGGTCCGGCGCGAAGTGTCCGAACAGGGCATCGCCAATGTCGATGTCACCGGATTCAACGCGCTGTTGATGAAATTTGCCGAGCATCAGGGCGCCAACGTGATCGTGCGGGGCCTGCGCGCGGTCGCGGATTTCGAATACGAATATCAGATGGCGGGGATGAACCAGCAGCTCAACAACCGTATCGAGACGGTGTTTCTGATGGCCGATGTCAGCCTGCAGCCGATCGCATCGAAACTGGTCAAGGAAATCGCGATGTTTGGTGGCGACATCACCCAGTTCGTATCCCCGTCTGTGCGCGATGAAGTCGTGGCGCGGGTCGAGGCGCAAGGGCGGCTGGGCGATTATTGAACGGCGTCAGCCCGGCGCGGCCGTCAAAATCCGCTCTTTCGCCGATTTTGATCAAGAATTGTTCATTGCAGGCTCAGCCCGGCTCGCCTATCCGCGAGGCACAACTTTCGACAGGATGGTCCTTGATGCGTTTTCGCGTGCTCGCCTCTTTTGTGTCCGGCGCCGTGATGGCCGCCGCGCTCGTGGCCGCGCCGGCTTTTGCCCAGCAGAAGAGTGCCAAGGATGAGGTGAAGCCGTTCAAGGTCGACCGCGTCGTTTCGTCGAACGCGATCCAGTATGCGATCGATCCTGATGAAAGCCATGATCCCGAAAACGTCCTGGTGCTTTATCTGTCGAATGGCGGGCGCATCGCGATCCGGCTGATGCCGCAATGGGCGCCGCACCATATCGAGCGGATCAAGACGCTGGTGCGTCAGGGTTTTTATGACGGGATCATCTTCCACCGGGTGATCGACGGATTCATGGCACAGACCGGCGATCCGACCGGCACGGGCCAGGGCGGGTCAAAGCTGCCCGATCTCGCCGCCGAATTCAACGATGTGCCGCATGGCCGGGGCACTGTGTCGATGGCGCGCACCGACGATCCCAATTCGGCCAACAGCCAGTTCTTCATCGTCTTTTATCCGCGCTCGGCGCTCGACCGGAAATATACCAATTTCGGGCGGGTGATTTCGGGCATGTCCACGGCGGACAGCATCGCGCGCGGCGAACCGCCCGCGCACCCGACGCGCATCATTCAGGCCTCGATCGCCGCCGACAACAAGCCGGCACCGCCGCCGCAGGCCGCAACGCCTGCGCCGACTTCGATCACCGCCGACATGCTCAACCATTCCAAGGCGCATTGAGCCGCATGATGCCGGTGCCTGCCGATGCGGGTTGATCTGTTCGATTTCGATCTGCCGACGGACCGCATTGCGTTGCGCCCGGCACGGCCGCGCGATTCTGCGCGGCTGTTGCATGTCGCAGGCGAGGGGCCTTTCGATGATCGCCGGGTCAGCGACTTGCCGCAGTTGCTGCGCAAGGGCGACGTGCTGGTGTTCAACGACACGCGCGTCATCCCGGCGCAGCTCGAAGGTCGGCGCGGCGAGGCGCGGATCGGCGCGACGCTGCACAAGCGGATAGACTTGCGGCGCTGGCAGGCGTTTGTCCGCAATGCCAAGCGCCTGCATCCCGGCGATGTGATCGCATTTGGCGCCGATGTCACCGCGCTGGCCGAAACGCGCCACGATGACGGCAGCTGGACCCTCGCCTTTGCCGGGAATGAACCGGTCGAAGTCCTGCTCGAACGTGCCGGGCGCATGCCCTTGCCGCCCTATATCGCGGGCAAGCGGGCAACCGACGAGGCCGACCGCAGCGATTATCAGACGATGTTTGCCGCGCGCGACGGGGCGGTCGCCGCGCCGACCGCCGCGCTCCATTTCACGCCGGGCCTGCTTGCTGCCCTGGCCGAGGCCGGGATCGGGCATGAAACGCTGACGCTCCATGTCGGCGCGGGGACATTCCTGCCGGTCAAGGCCGACGATACGCAATCCCACGCGATGCATGCCGAATGGGGCCGGATCGAGCCCGACACAGCCGACCGGCTCAACGCGGCGCGGGGGCAGGGCGGGCGGATCATCGCGGTCGGCACGACCAGCCTGCGCCTGCTCGAAAGCGCGACCGGCGAAGATGGGGTGATCCGGCCCTTTGCGGGCGACACCTCGATTTTCATCACGCCGGGCTATCGCTTCCGCGCGATCGACGGGTTGATGACCAATTTCCATCTGCCGCGTTCGACGCTGTTCATGCTGGTCAGCGCGCTGATGGGGCTGGAGCGGATGCAGGCGGTCTATGCCCATGCCATCGCCGACCACTACCGCTTTTACAGCTATGGCGATGCCAGCCTGCTGATTCCCTGACAACCTGTCTCAGAATTCGACTTCAAGCTCTTCGAAATCCTCGGCTTCGGCCTCGGCACCGGCCTGCCACACGCGCATCGGCTCCCACGCGGCGATCGTGTCGCAATAAGCATCGCTCGGGGCGCTCAGTTTCACGGCATAAGTGCGGAAGCGGGTGGTGACGGGGGCGTACATGGCATCGGCGATCGTCGGGCTTTCGCCAAACAGATAGGGGCCGCCGTATTTGCCCAGGCATTCCTGCCAGATCGTCTCGATCCGTTCGATGTCGGGCCGCGCGCCGGAAAACACCGGAAAGCGCTCATGCCGCACTTTCAGGTTCATCGGCAGGGCCGAGCGCATGGCGGCAAAGCCCGAATGGATTTCGCCCGAGATCGAGCGGCAATGCGCGCGCGCGATGCGATCGGCGGGCAGCATTTGCGCCTCGGGATAGAGCTCGTTCAGGTATTCGGCGATGGCCAGGGTATCCCACACGCTCGCGCCTTCGTGAGTCAGGCGCGGCACCAGTACCGAAGGGCTGAGCAGCAGAAGCTCGGCGCGATCGGCGGCGCTGCGTTCGACGCGCTGCTCCTCGACATCGAGCGCGGCCAATTGGCACAACAGCCAGCCGCGCAATGACCAGGCCGAATAGGTCTTGCTCGATATGGTCAGAATCGCGCGCGACTTGACGATTCTGATCGATTTCCTGCCGGCCATCGCGTGTTTCCCGTCCTGTCAGTGCCGCTGGCAGGTAATCATGTCGCGAGACACTTGCCAAGCGCATTGATGCAGCGCAGCATGAATTGGGGGAAATTGCCACGCGGCAACGAATCGCGGGTGCCGCAACAAAGGAAACGGCGTGTACGCAGCGTTCCAGGCTTTTAGCGATGTAATGGAACCCTCTCGCCGGGTGGCGCGGGGCATGCTGGAATTGCGCGACCGCTTCTTTCCCGATGCCGACCAGAACGACTGGGTCCGGCGGTTTCATGCCTTGTGCGACGGGTATACGCTGGCCAGCGTGATCAGCACCCGGCCCGTGTTTGACATCAAGGCGGTGCCGGTGGGCAATGCCATGGTCCCGGTGCGCGAAGAAGTCGCGATGTCGCTGCCGTTTGGCGATCTCATTCATTTCGCCAAGGACGCGGTCGAGATGCCGCAGCCCAAGATGCTCGTGGTCGCGCCGCTGTCGGGGCATTATGCGACGCTGTTGCGGCATACCGTCGAAGTGCTGCTGCGCGATCACGATGTCTATGTCACCGACTGGCGCCATGCGCGCGAAGTGCCGCAATCTGCGGGCCGCTTCGGGCTTGAAGACTATACCGACTATATCATCGCGTTTCAGCGCCATCTTGGGCCGCATGGCCATTTGCTTGCGGTGTGTCAGCCTTGCGTCCCCGCGCTGGCGGCGGTCGCGATCATGGCGGGCGAGCGCGATCCGTGCCAGCCGCGCACGATGACGCTGATGGGCGGGCCGATCGACGTGCGCGAGGCGCCGACGGTGGTCAACGAACTTGCCCGGGCGAATTCGTTCGGCTGGTTTGAAAGCAATCTGATTTCGCGCGTACCGGCGCGCTATCCCGGCGCGGGGCGGCGGGTCTATCCCGGATTCCTGCAATTGACCGCGTTCATGTCGATGAATCCGGGGCGGCATTTCGAACAGTTTCGCCGCTTTTACCAGGCGCTGGCCGATGGGCGCGAGGGCGATGCGGCCAAGATCCGCGATTTCTATATCGAATATTTCTCGGTGCTCGACCTGACGGCGGAATTCTATCTCGAAACGATCGACCGCGTGTTTCAGCGCGCCTTGCTGGCCAAGGGCGAATTGATGCACCGGGGAAAGCGGGTCGATTGCGGCGCGATTCACCGCACCGCGCTGCTGACCGTCGAAGGCGAACGCGACGACATCTGCGGCGTGGGGCAAACGGCCGCCGCGCATTTGCTTTGCACCAGCCTGCGCCCGCATCTCAAGCGCCATCACCTGCAACCCGGCGTTGGCCATTACGGGGTGTTTTCCGGGTCGAAATGGGAAACCCAGATCTATCCGCAAGTCCGAAATCTCGTTCTGGCGATGGGTTAGGCCACAAACCACGCCCAGATCAGCTTTGCCGTCAGCAGCAGGCTGACCGTAACGAGCAAAGGCCGGATCACTGCCGCGCCGTGGCGCGTGGCGAGGCGGCTGCCGATCAGCGCGCCGGTCATCGCGCCAAGCCCCATGGTCAGCCCGAGCAGCCACAGCACTTCGCCCCCGCTCGCAAACACGATCAGGCTGCCGAGATTGCTGGCGACATTGATCAGCTTGGTCAGCCCCATCGCGCGGGTCAGCCCCATCCCGCGCAGCGACACGAGGCTGGCGGCATAGAACTGCCCCGCGCCGGGCCCGAAAAACCCGTCGTAAAACCCGATTCCCGCCACCACCGGAGCATAGGCGCCGGGCCCGAGGCGCGGCGGGGCGTCATGATCCTCCATCCGCCGCGACAGCACGGTATAAAGCGCCACCCCGATCAGCAGCAGCGGCACCAGCAGCCCCAGCGCATGCGCATCGATCCGCCGGATCAGCAGCGCCCCGGCCACCGCGCCCAACAGGCTCAGCGCCGCAAACGGCAGGCCGCCGCGCAAGGACAGCAGCCCGGCGCGGCGAAAGCGCCATGTCGCAACGCTGGTGCCGAGGATCGATTGCAGCTTGTTGGTGCCCAAAACGCAATGCGGCGGCAATCCCGTCGCGATCAGCACCGGCATCATGATCAGCCCGCCACCCCCGGCAATGGCATCGACCGTGCCGGAAATCACCGCGACGCCGGTCAAGACGGCAAACAGCACAGGGCTGACGGACACGGGTTCGAGCAAGCTGAGCAAGGTCATTTGCACGCCATGGCAATCATGCCTAAAGGCCGCAATCCCGCTTTTTTGCAGACTGTAAGGCCCATGACCCGTTTTTCGTTCGAGATCCACGCCACCGAAGGCAAAGCGCGCACCGGCGTGATCCGCATGATGCGCGGCGACATCCGCACGCCCGCGTTCATGCCCGTCGGCACCGCCGCCACGGTCAAGGCGATGAAAATGGAGGACGTGCGCGCCGCCGGGGCGGACATCATCCTGGGCAACACCTATCACCTGATGCTGCGCCCCGGCGCGGAACGCATGGCGCGGCTGGGCGGATTGCATAAATTCGGCGGCTGGGATCGCCCGATCCTGACCGACAGCGGCGGCTATCAGGTGATGAGCCTGTCCTCCTTGCGCAAGATCACCGAGGACGGCGTGACGTTCGCCAGCCACCTCGACGGCTCGCGCCACATGCTCAGCCCCGAACGCTCGATGGAAATCCAGCGCCTGCTCGGCTCCGACATCGTGATGTGCTTCGACGAATGCCCGAAAATCGATCAGCCGCGCGATGTCATCGCCCGCTCGATGGAAATGTCGATGCGCTGGGCCCGCCGCAGCCGCGATGCGTTTGACGCAGGCGGCGAACATGCTGAACGCGCCGCCCTGTTCGGCATCCAGCAAGGCGGGCTCGACGAACGCCTGCGCGCCGAAAGCGCCGGCGCCCTCTCCGCCATCGGCTTCGACGGCTATGCCATCGGCGGCCTCGCCGTGGGCGAGGGGCAGGAAGCGATGTTCGCCACGCTCGATTTCGCGCCGGGCCAATTGCCTGAAAATGCCCCGCGCTATCTGATGGGCGTCGGCAAGCCCGATGACCTTGTCGGCGCCGTCGAGCGCGGCGTCGACATGTTCGACTGCGTCCTCCCGACGCGCTCGGGCCGCAACGGCCAAGGCTTCACCTGGGCCGGCCCGGTCAACATCCGCAACGCCCGCCACGCCGAAGATTCAGACCCGCTCGACCCACGCTGCGCCTGTCCGGTCTGTGCCAAATACACCCGTGCCTACCTCCACCACCTGCACCGCGCGGGCGAAATGCTCGGCGCCATGCTGCTGACCGAACACAACATCTGGTTCTATCAGCAATTGATGGCCGCCATGCGCGCCGCCATCGCCGAGGGCCGCTTCGCCGCATTTGCCGCGCAGTTCCGGCGGGATTATCTCGCGGGGCGCTAAGGGGCAGGCAAAGGGCCTCCGGCGGGCAGATAAAGGGCCTCCGGCGGGCAGATAAAGGGCCTCCGGCGGGCAAGGGCCATCGCCCTTGCATCCCGGAATTCTCCCTGTCCCCGGAATTCCCGAAGCAACACACCGTTTTCTGTCCCTTGCCTGCTGCCCGAGAGTATTTGGGCGGTCGAAATGGGACGTGAACCGGCCCAAGGGAACGCACCCCGTGCCTGTATTCCCTTCGTCATGCCGGACTTGATCCGGCATCCAGCGGGCCTTTTGGCGCCGAGGCTGGCAGGGGCGCGAAACCAAGGCCTGGGGCGAGGTCGTGCCAATCGGGATTGAGGGTCTGGATCAGCGCGATTTTCCAATCGCGGCGCCAGTTCTTCAATTGCTTCTCGCGCGCGATGGCCCGCGCCATATCGCCGCACTGTTCGTAAAAGACCAGCCGCTTGACCCCTGATGGCGGGCGGTGAAGCCTTCAAGCGCCCCGCTGCGATGCTGCGCGAGGCGGCGCATCAGGTTGCTCGTCACGCCGATATAGAGTGTGCCCAGGCGATCACTGGCCATGATATAGATACAGGGCTGGCGTTCCTCGGGCATGACATCTCTTATCCCGTTTGGGGTGGAAGCGTCCGGGGCAAAAGGCACCGATTTGGCGCCGCTCGGCGTGTCACTGCGTGTCACTGCGTGCTGGATGCCGGATCAGGTCCGGCATGACCGAAATGTGTGGGGCGCCATGCGACATTTCGCGCTGGTGTCGGCTATTGGGTCACGCATGCAATGGTGCCGGCGGGGCGGTAGTTTCATGCAATGCCATCCGGTTCATGTGAGCGGCTGCGTGGGGACGCCAAGGTCCGGCCCGGCGGTGGCCAGGCGCATAGGGTAATGGCACTTGCCCGCCGGAGGCCCTTTTCCTGCGCGCCGCAGGCAACAAAAAAGGCGGGGTTTCCCCCGCCTTCTTCGTTTGTCTGGCGATGAAGCCCGACTGATCAGCGCGAATAGAATTCGACGACCAGGTTCGGTTCCATCTTCACCGGATAGGGCACTTCGTCGAGCGTGGGCACGCGGACGAAAGTCGCCTTGTCGGCTTCGGCGGCGACATATTCCGGGATGTCACGCTCGGGCAGGCTCTGGGCTTCGGCGACGAGCGCCATTTCCTTGGCCTTGTTGCCCAGGCTGATCACGTCGCCGGGGCGGACGCGACGGCTGGCGATGTTGCAGCGCACGCCGTTGACGCGGATGTGGCCGTGGCTGACGATCTGGCGCGCCGAGAAGATGGTCGGTGCGAACTTGGAGCGATAGACCACCATGTCGAGGCGCTGTTCGAGCAGGCCGATCAGGTTCTGGCCGGTGTCGCCCTTCATGCGCGAGGCTTCCTGATAGGTCGCCTTGAACTGCTTTTCGGTGACGTCGCCGTAGTAGCCCTTGAGCTTCTGCTTGGCGCGCAGCTGAATGCCGAAATCCGACACTTTGCTCTTGCGGCGCTGGCCGTGCTGGCCGGGGCCATAGCTGCGGCGGTTGACCGAGCTCTTGGGACGGCCCCAGATGTTTTCGCCAAGACGGCGGTCAATTTTGTACTTCGATGCCTTACGCTTCGACACGCGAGGGGTTCCTTTCATTTGCGTCATGGCCGGGCAAGATTGCCGCAGTCATGCTGTGACCCGGGTTCGCACCATGGCGCCAAAAAGTGCGCCATGCGGCCGCCGCTTCACCGGGTTTGCGGGGCCAATCGGACCGTGTTCCGGCAGGACAGAGCCGCCGGGGTTCGCGTGGAAGGGCGCGCATGACCAGACATCGGCGCGGATGTCAAGCCTTTGGGCTCAGGAATTGCGCTCGCGGGTGCGGCGGTGGTGGGCCAGCGTGGTCAGGATGCCGCGCATGGTGCGCACTTCGAGGTGATTCCACGCGGGCTTGGTGAACATCGTGCGCAAGGTGCGCATGGTCACGGGTTTGCGGATTTCCGGCTCGAAATAGCCCAGCGGTTCGAGCATGCCGGTCAATTGATCGAACATGCCGTCGAATTCGAATTGCGGGGCAGGGGGCAGCAGCTCTTCGACCGGCGGCTGGACGAGCGCCGAATCCTGCGTGGCGTGCTTTGACCATTCATAGGCGCACAGGATCACCGCCTGCGCGAGATTGAGCGAGCCGAATTCGGCATTGATCGGCACGGTGATGATCGTGCGTGCGATCGCGACATCGTCGGTATCGAGCCCCGAGCGTTCCGGGCCGAACACGATCGCGCTTTGCGCCGGGGCGGCGACGATCGCGGCGGCGGCGGCTTCGGGGGTGACGACCGGCTTTGTCACGCCGCGCTTGCGCACGGTGGTTGCATAGACATGCGCGCAATCGGCAACCGCTTCGGCCAGTGTGTCGAACACTTCGGCGTGTTCGAGCACCACGTCTGCGCCAGACGCCGAGGGACCGGCGGAGGGATTGGGCCAGCCGTCGCGCGGGGCGACCAGCCGCATCCGCGTCAGCCCGAAATTGAGCATGGCGCGCGCGGCCTTGCCGATGTTTTGGCCCAGTTGCGGGCGGACCAGTACGATGATCGGAGGCGGCACGTTTGGGTCGGGATTGGTCAAGGATGCCCCACTTCGCGCACGGTGCTGGCGAATTCCTCGAAATCGCGCGCTTCGGTAAAGTCGCGATAGACGCTGGCAAAGCGGATATAGGCGACGCTGTCGACCTGGCGCAGCGCGTCCATGACCATTTCGCCGATCTGTTTCGAGGGCACTTCGCTTTCGCCCAAGGTCTCGATCTGGCGCTGGATGCCGGTGACCAACTGGTCGAGCCGTTCCTGTTCGATCCGCCGCTTGCGGCAGGCGAGGGTGACCGATTGCTCGATCTTGGCCCGGTCAAACGGTTCGCGGCGGTCGTCGGACTTGATCACCATGACTTCGCGCAGTTGCACGCGTTCGAACGTGGTGAACCGCGCGCCGCACCCTTCGCATTGCCGACGCCGGCGGATCGAGGTGTTATCCTCGCTCGGCCGGCTGTCTTTTACCTGGCTGTTGTCATGGGCGCAGAACGGGCAACGCAAGGAATCACATCTCCGGGTAAATGGGATAGGCGGCGCACAAATCGGCCACGCGGTCGCGCACGCGCTGTTCGATCTGGCCGTCGCCTTCATCGCCGTTGCGCGCAAGGCCTTCGACGACTTCGGCGATCAATTGCCCGATGATGCGGAATTCGTCTTCGCGGAAACCGCGCGTCGTCGCCGCCGGGGTGCCGAGGCGGATGCCCGAGGTGACGAACGGCGAACGCTTGTCAAACGGCACACCGTTCTTGTTGCAAGTCAGCCAGGCGCGATCGAGGCCTTTTTCCGCCGCCTTGCCGGTGACGTCCTTGGGGCTGAGATCGGCGAGCATGAGATGGTTGTCGGTCCCGCCGGACACGATCGCGATGCCGTTTTCCTTCAGGCTTTCGGCCAGCGCCTTGGCATTGGCGACGACCTGATGAGCATAGGCGTTGAATTCGGGGCGCAGCGCTTCGCCAAAGGCGACCGCCTTGGCGGCGATGACATGGACCAGCGGCCCGCCCTGAAGCCCGGGGAACACCGCCGTGTTGAACTTCTTGGCCAGCGCTTCGTCGTTGGTCAGGATCACGCCCGAGCGGGGTCCGCGCAGCGATTTGTGCGTCGTCGTGGTCACGACATGCGCGTGGGGAAACGGCGAGGGGTGTGCGCCGCCGGCGACGAGGCCGGAAATGTGCGACATGTCGACCAGCAGGTACGCGCCGACTTCGTCGGCAATCGCGCGGAACGTTTCGAAATCCCAGAACCGCGAATAGGCGGTGCCGCCGGCAATGATCAGCTTTGGCTTGTGCTCACGCGCCAGCGCGGCGACATTGTCCATGTCGATCAGATGATCGTCGGGGCGCACGCCGTAAGGGATCGGCTTGAACCACTTGCCGCTCATGTTGACGGGCGAACCGTGCGTCAGGTGCCCGCCCGAATTGAGATCGAGGCCCATGAAGCTGTCGCCGGGCTGAAGCAGGGCAAGGAACACCGCCTGGTTCATCTGGCTGCCCGAATTGGGCTGCACATTGGCATATTCGCAGCCAAATAGCGCCTTGGCGCGCTCGATCGCCAGGTTTTCGACGACGTCGGCATATTCGCAGCCGCCGTAATAGCGCTTGCCCGGATAGCCTTCGGCATATTTGTTGGTGAAGATCGAGCCGGTGGCTTCCAGCACGGCCAGGCTGGTCACGTTTTCCGACGCGATCAGTTCGATTTTCGTCTGCTGGCGATGCAGCTCATTGCGGATCGCCGCATAGACTTCGGGGTCGGCACCGGCGAGATGCTCGGTAAAGAAACCCGCTTTGCGGATGTCCGGCGCGGTTGACGTTGCTGCGGTCATCTGTGTGGCTCCTCTTTACCGGTCAAAAGGTGGGGTGGGAAAGTTTGGCGACGCGGCCTTCGTGGCGTCCGCCTGCGAATGTGCCGGCCAGAAACGCTTCAAGACAGGCCTTGGCCTGATCGATCCCGATCAGCCGGGCGCCCATCGCAATGACATTGGCGTCGTTGTGTTCGCGCGCCAGCGTTGCCGAATAAGGGTCGGACACAAGGGCCGCGCGACAAGCGGGATGGCGGTTGACCGCAATCGAAATGCCGATCCCCGATCCGCAAAGGGCCACGCCGCGCTCTGCCGCGCCGCTCGCCACTGCGTCGGCCAGTTTATAGCCGAAATCGGGATAATCGACTCGCGCTTCGCTGTACGCGCCGAGGTCGGTCACCTCGTGGCCCCATTCGACAAGCGCGGCGGCAAGCTCTGCCTTGAGCGCGAAAGCGGCGTGATCGGAAGCGATGGCAATGCGCAAGGGATCTGGACCTGACTGTTGTGTGACTTTTGGGGATCACGGGATTCGTTCTGGGGCGCCCATAAAGCCATCCGCGCTTGGGCACCACATAATTTGCCTTTATGGTCGCGGGCGGGGTAATGCTTTCACGGGGGCGCGCAAGGGAGATGGGGCGCTGATGCGCAAGACTTTCGGTATGATTTCGCGCCATTTGCCCGCGTTGGCCGTGCTCCTTCTGGCGCTGGCCCTGGCGATCCTCGGCACGACGCCGCCCAGGCCGACTGCGCCGGACCGCCCGGCGCAGGATTTTTCGGCTGGGCGCGCAATGGCCGATGTGCGCGTCATTACCAAGGCGCCGCATCCGGCAGGCTCGGCGGCGGATGCGGCCTTGCGCGGCTATCTGACGCAGCGGCTGACCGGGCTGGGGATGACGGTGCGCGCCGATTCGTTCGAGCCCGATCCCGACCGTATCGCGCGCAATATCGATTGGGGCGGGCCGGCGGATCGGCCGCGCGTGCTGACCAATCTGATCGCGGTGCTGCCCGGGCGCAATCCCGCGCTGCCAGCGGTGGCCTTGATGGCGCATCATGACAGTGTGGCCGCATCGCCCGGCGGGGCGGATGACGGCGCGGGGCTGGCCGCGATTCTCGAAACCGTGCGCGCGATTGCCCGGGGCCCGCGTCCGGCGCGCGATCTGGTGGTGATTCTGACCGATGGCGAGGAAATCGGGCTCGACGGGGCGCGGCATTTCTTTGGCGGATTGCCGCCGCCATCCGATCCTTTGCGCGACCATATCGGCACGCTGGTCAATCTTGAGGCGCGCGGCGGCGGGGGCCGGGCGATGCTGTTTCAGACCGCCGATGACAATGGCGAAGGCATCGCGCTGGCGGCGGGCGCAATCAGGCATCCGGGCGGGTCTTCGCTGGCGGTCTTTCTCTATAGCGTGCTGCCCAACGACACGGATCTGACCGAGGCCCTGTCGTGGACGAATTCGCACGGCGTAGCGGCGTACAATTTCGCCTTCATCGGCCGACCGGGGCTGTACCATTCGCCCAAGGCCGATGCCGACCGGCTCGATCAGGGCGCCTTGCAGGACATCGGCGGGCAAGTGCTCGACCTGACGCGTGCGCTGCTGGCCGCGCCCAGCCTGCCGCACGCGGCGCCCGACGTGGTGTTTTTCGATGTGTTCGGCCTGACCATGGTAACGCTGCCGACGTATGCAGGCTGGATCATGCTTGGGCTGGCGTTCATCGCGATCGGGGCGATCTGGCACCGGCGCGGTCGCGGGCGTGGCCATGCGCGTGCGGCGATCGGCGGGGCAGGGCGGATGCTCGGGCTGGCCGGGCTTGCCACTTTGCTGGTGATGGGCGCCAATCTCGTATCGTTTCACGTCGGCGGGCCGAATTATTATGACCGTCTGGCGGCAACGCCCCGGCTCGAAGCGATGGCGGGGGCGAGTGCCTTTGCGGCGTTCTTCATCGTGATCGGGCGGTGGCGACCGGGGCGTGCCGGTCTGGTCGGGGCGCTTGTCCCGCTGTGGCTGGCAGCCGCCGTGATACAGGCGCTCGCGCCGGTTGCGGCCTATGCGGTGATCGTGCCGGTCTTGCTGGCGGCGGCGATCGCGCTGCTGCCCGAAGGGAAAGTGAGCCGGGTTCTGGCGGTGGTGATCGCGGCGCTGGTGATCGGGTATCAATTCATGCTGGGGCACGAGATGTTGCAGGCGGTGGGCGGCGACTTGCCGCTGGTCGTCGCGCTGCCGCTGGTCCTGGCGGCATTGACGATTCTGCCGCTGTGGCAACCCATGTCACGCCGGTCGCGACGCGTGGCAGTACTGGCGTTTGGTCTGGCTGCGATCGCCATCGCGCTGCTGATTCGCGCTGCACCGATCGCCGATACGATCCCGCCCTATAGCCAGACCACGCGCCCGGTTTCGTAACGCGGGGGCAGTCCCGCGCAAGCGCGACAGGTCCTCGGGCAGGTGTGTCGCGCGTCCTTCGACAGGCTCAAGGATGAGCGGACTCTGCTGCTTTTTCAAAGATGTATGATCAAGTCCTGGTCTTGTGATCAAAAAAGCGCCGGAGTTGTGCCCCGGCGCTTTTTGTCTTGCTGATCAAGGCCATGCTTACTGATCGAGGAAAGACCGCATCTTGCGGCTGCGGCTCGGGTGCTTGAGCTTGCGCAGGGCCTTGGCTTCGATCTGGCGGATGCGTTCGCGGGTCACCGAAAACTGCTGGCCGACTTCTTCGAGCGTGTGATCGGTGTTCATGCCGATGCCAAAGCGCATGCGCAGCACGCGTTCTTCGCGCGGGGTCAGGCTGGCGAGGACGCGGGTGACCGTTTCCTTGAGGTTGGACTGGATCGCGGCATCGACCGGGATGATCGCGTTCTTGTCCTCGATGAAATCGCCCAGGTGCGAATCTTCCTCGTCGCCGATCGGCGTTTCGAGGCTGATCGGTTCCTTGGCGATTTTCATCACCTTGCGCACTTTTTCGAGCGGCATCGACAGGCGCTCGGCCATTTCCTCGGGCGTGGGCTCGCGGCCCTGCTCGTGGAGGAACTGCCGACTGGTGCGCACCAGCTTGTTGATCGTTTCGATCATGTGCACCGGGATACGGATGGTGCGCGCCTGATCGGCGATCGAGCGGGTGATCGCCTGACGGATCCACCATGTCGCATAAGTCGAGAACTTGTAGCCGCGACGGTATTCGAACTTGTCGACCGCCTTCATCAGCCCGATGTTCCCTTCCTGAATCAGGTCGAGGAACTGCAGGCCGCGATTGGTGTATTTCTTGGCGATGGAGATGACGAGGCGCAGATTGGCCTCGACCATTTCCTTCTTGGCGATGCGCGCTTCGCGCTCGCCCTTTTGCACCATGTTGACGATGCGGCGGAATTCGCCGAGCGACATGCCGGTGGCCGACGCGATGTCGGAAATTTCGCTGCGGATGCGTTCGACGGCATTGCCCTCGACGCTGGCAAAGGCGGTCCACTTCTTGTCGCGCGTGGCAACGCTGGCCAGCCAGCTTTCATCAAGTTCGCGCCCGACATAGCTGTCGAGGAAGTCCTTGCGCGGGACTTTGTGGCGCTCGGCCAGACGCAGCATCTGCCCGCCCAGCGTGGTCAGCCGACGGTTGAAGGCATAGAGATTGTCGACCAGATATTCGATCTTGGTCGCGTGGAACTGTACCGATTCGACCAGCGCGGTCAGCACTTCGCGCAAGGCGTGATAGCGCGCTTCCTTTTCGGCGGGGAATTCGATGCCCAGTCCGATTGCTTCGAGCCGCTGCGCCTGCATCTGTTCGAATTCGCGGAACGACGCGGTGATTTCGGCAAACTTTTCGAGCGCTGCCGGCTTCAGCTGCGCTTCCATCTGGGCGAGCGAGAGGGTGTTGTCCTCTTCCTCTTCCTCTTCGGCGCGCGGCGTGCGGCGTTCGCGCAGTTCGTCGTCCTCGTCCTCGGCAGCGGGCTCTTCCTCGACGTCCTCTTCTTCCTTGAACGTCGGGCCTGCCGTGGCTTCGGTGATTTCGCCGTCGGCTTCTTCGCCGTCTTCGGCCAGGTTTTCCGGCTGCGGCTCTTTCGACAGCATGGCGTCGAGATCGAGAATCTCGCGCAGCTGCATTTCGCCGGCGTTGAGCGCTTCGGACCACTGGATGATGGCGTGGAACGTGATCGGGCTTTCGCACAGGCCCATGATCATCGTGTCGCGACCGGCCTCGATCCGCTTCGCAATGGCGATTTCGCCTTCGCGGCTGAGCAGTTCGACCGCGCCCATTTCGCGCAAGTACATGCGCACCGGGTCATCGGTACGCTCGATCGTTTCCTTGCGCTTTTCGACGACCGGGCGGTCGTCCATCCCGGTTTCGGGCTCTTCGGCCTCGCGGTCTTCGGCCTCGCGCTCTTCGGGATCGACGGCGTCTTCATCGCTTTCGACGATATTGACGCCCATTTCCGAGATCGCGGCCATGATGTCCTCGATCTGCTCGGAGTTCATCTGGTCCTGCGGCAGGGCCTCGTTCAATTCGTCGTAAGTGATGATCCCGCGCCGCTTGGCCCGCGCAATCAGCTTCTTGATGGAAGCGTCGTTGAGGTCGATCAGCGGAGCGTCGCCGCTGTCGGTCTTGTCATTCGATGCCATTGAACCCCGGTACCACCCGTTCGAGCCGCGCCCACCGATGGACGCCAAAAATACGTTGCGTACAATTATAACGCAGCACGAGCACGACCCATTTGCCCCAACCGCGCACGCAATGCCAGCCTTCGTTGCACAAGGCGCTGCTGTTCGGCGAAACTTTCTTCGCTGAGCTCATACTCGGCGCGGGCGGTGGCTTCGGCGATGGCCGCTTCCACCCGGGGCATTTCGACAAGCAGTTCAACCGCTTCGGCAATCAGACCGGCATCGCCGCCGGCAATCGCGCCAAAGGGCAGCCCCGCATAATCGCCAGCACCGGGCAGCCGCACACCTCGCGCCGCCAATATGGGGCCGAGCCCCGCACTTTCAAGACTGTCTCCGCGCGAATCGGCCCCGCTGTCCGAATCGGGGACAGCCGCCGAATCGAGCAGGGAATCGAGCAGCGCATCGAGCAGGGCGGCCATGTCGGGATCGGCGGGCACGAGATGCGCCAGCGCTTCTGCATGGCGGGCGATTTCCGATGGCGCCGCGACAAGACCTGCCAGGACCGCGTTGAGCAACGGGGCGAGCGCCTTGCCGAATTGACCGACCAGTTGCAGCCGCGCGGTGTCTTCGGCCCCCAGCGGCTGTTCGGGCGGCTGCCAGCGGCCGTTTGGGCCCTTGCTGCCACGCCGGGGGGCGTTGCCCGGCTGGCGCATCGTTTGCCGCATCGGGGGGGCACGGTCGCGCGCCGGATAGGCCAGCGCGCCAAAGCGGTCGAGCAAGTCGCGGCGATAGAGCGAGCGGATGTCGGGATGCTGGATCGTTTCGGTCTGATCGATCAGGCGTTGTTTGAGCCCGGCCTTTGCTTCGGGCGTGTCGAGCGGTTCGGCATCCCGCTCGGCCTGCCACAAGGCTTCGATCAACGAAGTGCCCTGGGCGAGCAGCGCTTCCATTGCCGCCGGGCCCTGTTTCCTGACGATGTCGTCGGGGTCCATGCCGCCGGGCAAAGTAACGATCGACAGGCTGTGCCCCGGCTTCAACAGGGGCAGGGCGCGGGTCATCGCGCGGCGTGCGGCGCGCTGGCCCGCTGCATCGCCGTCAAAGCACAGGATCGGGCAGGGCACGACTTGCCACAGGCGCTCGATCTGATCCTCGGTCAGCGCGGTGCCGAGCGGGGCGACTGCTTCGGCAATTCCCGCCGCCGCCAGGGCCACGACGTCCATATAGCCTTCGACGACGACGATCCGGCCTTTGGTCCGCGCAGTCGGCGCCGCGCGGTGCAGATTGTAAAGCGTGCGCCCTTTGTCGAACAGCGGCGTATCGGGCGAATTGAGATATTTGGGCGCATCGGTCTTTTCCGATGTCAGGATGCGGCCGCCAAATGCGATGACCCGCCCGCGCGTATCGTGGATCGGCAGCATGAGCCGGCCGCGAAAGCGGTCATAGGGATCGCGCCCTTCGACCGCGATCAGCAGCCCGGCCTCGATCAACTGCGCTTCGCCAAACGCGGCCAGCGCCGATTTGAGGCTCCCGCGCGAATCGGGGGCAAAGCCAAAGCCAAAGCTGTCGATGATCGCCGGGGGAAAGCCGCGCGTCGCCAGATAGGCGCGCGCGGCGCCGCCGCTTTCGCCCCTGAGGCATTGGCGAAAGAAATCCTGCGCCGCCGCCATCGTGTCGTGGAGCGTCTTGGCCTGTTCGGCGCGGTGTGCGGCGCGCGGATCGGGCGCGGGCATGTCCATCCCGGCGAGCGCGGCCAGATCCTTGACCGCGTCCATGAATGGCAGCCCCTGATGATCGGTCATCCAGCGGATCGCATCGCCATGCGCGCCGCAGCCGAAGCAGTGGTAAAAGCCCTTGTCGTCGTTGATCGTGAAGCTGGGCGTCTTTTCGTTGTGAAAAGGGCAGCACGCCTTGAATTCGCGCCCTGCCTTTTGCACGCGCACCGATCGCCCGATCAGCCCGGACAGGCTGATGCGGCTGCGCAGTTCATCCAGGAATTGCGGCGAAAGGCTCACGCCGAAAGCGCGGCCTTTACCAGCGCGCTGGCGGCGGCCATGTCGACTTCGGTGCCGTGCCGGGCTTTCAGCGCGCCGACGACTTTGCCCATGTCCTTCATGCCCGCAGCGCCCGTTTCGGCGATGAGCGCGATGATGATCGCGCGGACATCGTCTTCGCTCAGCCGCGCTGGCAGGAATTCCTCGATCACTGCCAGTTCGGCCTTTTCGATGTCGGCCAGTTCCTGCCGTCCGCCCTGTTCATAAAGCGTGATCGACTCGCGGCGCTGCTTGGCCATTTTCTGCAGCACGTCGACGACCAGTACGTCGTCATCGGGCACGCTGGCGGCGGTGCGCAATTCGATGTCGCGGTCCTTGATCTTGGCAAGGATCAGCCGAACGGCGGCCAGGCGCGGCTTGTCGCCGGCTTTCATCGACGCAATCTGGGCGGCCTTGAGGGTATCGCGGATCATGATGTACTCTTTTCCCGTTGTTTGCTTTCGCAGATGCGAAAAATCCTCGGCCATGGGTCGCCTGGCCGACTCGGCGGGCGGAGATCGAGCAAAATCAAGCGGCTGGATCACCGTTGCCGCGCCGTTCAGCGGGGCGATCATGGCGTGATCCCTGTCCTTAGGCGAAGATTCTCCCCCATGCTAGGTTGACGCTGCGCGATGTTGGGCCTAGCGGGCGAACCTTAGCAACATCGCCAGAAACCCTGTCCAACGGAGCGCCCCAGACCATGGCCGACCCCGCACTTTCGCACGTCTCTCAGCCCGAGGGCGCTACGGGAGTTCTCGTGCTTGCCGATGGTCATGTCGCATGGGGCCGCGGATTTGGCGCAGTGGGCAATGCCGTGGGCGAAGTCTGCTTCAACACCGCGATGACCGGGTATCAGGAAGTGATGACCGATCCGTCCTACGCCGGACAGATCGTGACCTTTACGTTCCCCCATATCGGCAATGTCGGCACCAACAACGAAGACATGGAAAGCCACGGCGTGCTGGGCGCGGTCGGCTGCATCGTGCGCGAGGATGTGACCGCGCCTGCCAATTTCCGCAGCCAGGGCACGTTTCCCCGCTGGCTCGAATTGCAGGGCAAGATCGGTCTTGCCGGGATCGACACGCGCGCGCTGACCCGGCGCATCCGGCTGAACGGCGCGCCCAACGCGGTGATCGCGCACGATCCCAAGGGGCAGTTCGACATTCCCGCGCTGCTCGAACGCGCGCGCACCTGGCCCGGCCTCGAAGGCATGGATCTGGCCGTCAAGGTCAGCCGCGAAGCGAACGAGGAATGGGAAGGCTCGATCTGGCATCTGGGCGAGGGCTTTACACGGCCCGACGAGGGAAATTGCCCGCATGTCGTGGCGATGGATTTCGGCGCCAAGGACAACATTTTCCGCAATCTGGTCAAGGCTGGCGCGGATGTCACCGTGGTCCCGGCGGAAACCACGCTCGATGCCATTCTGGCGCTCAAGCCTGCGGGCGTGTTCCTGTCAAACGGTCCGGGCGATCCGGCGGCGACCGGCGTCTATGCCGTGCCGGTGATCAAGGGCCTGCTCGATCATGGCGTGCCGGTGTTCGGCATCTGCCTTGGCCATCAGATGCTCGCGCTCGCGGCGGGTGCCAAGACGATCAAGATGCATCAGGGTCATCGCGGCGCCAATCATCCGGTCAAGCGCATCGACGACAATGTGGTCGAGATCACCTCGATGAACCACGGCTTTGCGGTCGATGCGGCGAGCCTGCCCGAAGGCGTGATCGAGACTCACGTCTCGCTGTTCGACGGCTCGAACTGCGGCATCGCGCTCACCGGCAAGAATGCCTTCAGCGTACAGTATCACCCCGAGGCCAGCCCGGGCCCCCAGGACAGCTTCTACCTGTTCGAGAAGTTCGTGGGTTCGCTGGGCTGAATGATGACCATCCGCGCGATCATCAATGAAGCCCCTTTCGACCATACCTCTCCCTTTACCATGGCAGCGTAACCGATCATGCCCAAACGCACTGACATTTCCTCGATCCTGATCATCGGCGCCGGGCCGATCGTCATCGGCCAGGCCTGCGAATTCGATTATTCGGGGACGCAGGCGGTCAAGGCGTTGAAGGAAGAGGGCTATCGAATCGTCCTGGTCAATTCGAACCCGGCGACGATCATGACCGATCCGGAAATGGCCGACGCGACCTATGTCGAGCCGATCACCCCGGAAATCGTGGCGAAGATCATCGCCAAGGAACGCCCCGACGCTTTGCTGCCGACGATGGGTGGACAGACCGCGCTCAACACCGCGCTTGCGCTGTTTCGCGACGGCACGCTCGAAAAGTATGGCGTGACGATGATCGGCGCCGATGCCGAGGCGATCGACAAGGCCGAAGACCGCCAGAAATTCCGCGACGCGATGGACAAGATCGGCCTCGAATCCGCGCGTTCGGGCGTGGCACATTCGGTCGAGGAAGCGCTCGCCGTGCTCGAAACCACCGGGTTGCCGTCGATCATCCGGCCTTCGTTCACGCTGGGCGGGACGGGCGGCGGGATCGCCTATAACAAGGATGAATTCGTCCAGATCGTGCGCGGCGGGCTCGAAGCTTCGCCCACCACCGAAGTGCTGATCGAGGAATCGCTGCTCGGGTGGAAAGAGTACGAGATGGAGGTCGTGCGCGACCGCAACGACAATTGCATCATCATCTGCTCGATCGAAAACGTCGATCCGATGGGCGTCCATACCGGCGACTCGATCACTGTCGCCCCGGCGCTGACGCTGACCGACAAGGAATACCAGATCATGCGCAGCGCATCGATCGCGGTGCTGCGTGAAATCGGTGTCGAAACACGCGGTTCGAACGTGCAGTTCGCCGTCAATCCCAAGGACGGACGCCTGATCGTCATCGAGATGAACCCGCGCGTGTCGCGGTCATCGGCGCTGGCGTCAAAGGCGACCGGGTTTCCCATCGCCAAAGTCGCGGCCAAGCTGGCGGTCGGCTATACGCTCGATGAAATCACCAACGACATCACCGGGGCGACGCCGGCCAGCTTTGAGCCGACGATCGACTATGTCGTCACCAAGATCCCGCGCTTTGCCTTTGAAAAGTTCAAGGGGTCCGAACCGCTGCTGTCGACCGCGATGAAATCGGTCGGCGAAGTCATGGCGATCGGCCGCAATTTCAAGGAATCG
>Ga0302190_10000146_pt1 | contig 41780 bp, 36 predicted proteins | sample II_Bog_E2_3_FD_198784 | JGI IMG/M metagenome (GOLD analysis project Ga0302190, IMG submission 198784) | Peat permafrost microbial communities from Stordalen Mire near Abisko, Sweden - II_Bog_E2_3 | ecosystem: Environmental > Terrestrial > Soil > Wetlands > Peat | place: Sweden: Abisko... | reverse complement strand
TCCGAGGCGCGCATGCGGCCCTGGCCGTCGGTGGGCACCCGCCGCGCCCGGGCGGCGCCCAGCCCCAGCAGGCGCAGGGCCATGGTCACCGTGTAGTGGGCTTCTTCGCCCACCAGGAGATCGATGGCCGGCGCGCCGTTCAGGCCATGGGTCTCCACGTCCCAGCCGGCCGCCTGCAGCACCTGGTGCCGGGCCGCCGCCAGGGCGGTGAAATTGGCCATCTGGGCGCCGGTGACGAACCCCACGCTGGTGGGGGCGGGCAGTCCCAGCAGGTCCCGCAGCCAGTCGGCCACGGTGGACTCCACCACGGACAGCAGGGGCGACAGGGCGTAGACCGCGCCATTCTGGTCCCAGGCCGAGACCAGCCAGTCGGCAGCGGTGGCCGCGGGCAGGCTGCCGCCGGTGACGAAGCCGAAGTAGCGGGGACCCTGGGTGGCGGTGGTGCCGCGGGCGGCGGCCGCGGCCAGGGTGTCCAGCAGCGCCAGGCCGGAGCAGCCTTCGGCGGCCAGGGGAGCGCCCAGGATGGCGCGCAGTTCCGCGCCGGTGGCGCTGGCTCCGGCCGGACGGTCGGCTACCGTTTCCAGGTACTGGGCGCCCAGCTGCGCGGCGTGGGTCAGCAGGGCGTTGCGATCGTCTTGGGCCATGGCATCCTCCCCGGGGCGGGCCGCGGCCCGCTGGACCTGCGCGGGCCTGACGCCGGGTTCCGTCGCGGCACCGCGGCGGCGGCCGGACCCTGGCCCAGCCTCGCCGCGACAGCGGCTCCCCGCCTGATCATCGCACGTTCCCGCTGCGGCGCACGGCCTGGATCTGGAGGCGCTTGCGGGCCACCATGCGCTGGAACTCCGGCCGTTGGGCGGCGGGCGCCAGCAGCCGCTCGGCGCGCCGCAGCTCCGGATCCGGGTCCAGCCCCTGGCGGGCCAGGGTGGCGGCCCGGCGGATCCGCACGCAGGCCCGGGCGCACAGGGCCCGGGGGGTGTCCGGTTCCAGGATCCCCAGATGGTCCGCCAGCCGTTCCGCCTCGTCCAGCAGGGCCAGGCGCTCGGAGGCGTCCAGGGCCGGGTGCTGCAGCCAGCGGAGCCGCCAGCCAAGATCCGCCAGGCAGCAGGCCCCGTCGCTGCGGCCGATGGCCCGGGCGGCTTGTGCGGCCTGGCTGGCCTCCCGGTACAGGCTGTGGGCCGCCCGGAACGCCCCCTCGGTCTGCCGGGCCTGGCCCAGCGCGGTCAGGGCCAGGGCCTCCTCCACCTTGGCTTCGTACAGCCAGGGCCGGCCGGTGAAGGCCGCCTGGGCGTGCTGCACCGCCCGGGCATGGCGGCCCTCCAGGTTGCCCAGGCGGGCCTCGGCCAGATCCGCCGGCTCCCAGGTCTGGCCCCGGGCCAGGGCGAAATGGCGCCGGGCCTCCTGCAGGCTTTCGGCCGCGGCGGTCTCCAGGGGGGACTCCAGGTCCTCCAGCTCGGCCCGGCCGGCCAGGGCCGACACCTCCTCGCCGGCCAGCCGGAACCGGGCATAGGCCACGTCCGGGGTCCGGTAGCCGCTCCAGGCGGCCTCCAGCGCCCGGCGCGCCCGGGGCAGATCGCCCAGGCTGCAGTAGCCGCGGCCCAGGGCCAGCTGGCCGGGGCCCCGGGCCCCGGGCCCCAGCTGCGCCAGCTCGGCCTGGATCCGGTCCAGGTCCGCGCGCAGCCGGTCGGCGGCCGGATGGAGGTCGTGGGCCGGTATCAGCCGCTCCACCCGCAGCTGGTGCTCCAGATTCCGGGCGGAGCCGGTGAAATGCTCGGCCAAGGCCGCCTGGCGGTGGGCCCGGGCGGCGAGGGCCCGGGACCAGGCCAGGCCGCCGGTGCCCAGCAGCAGGACCAGGCCCAGGGCCGCGGTCCAGGCCGGGTGCCGCCGGAGCGCGCGGCCCAGCCCCCGGCGCCAGACGCCGCGCTCGGCCAGCAGCGGCTCGCCGTCCCGGAAGCGGCGCAGGTCTTCGGCCAGTTCCCCGGCGCTGGGGTAGCGGTCCTGGGGCCGCGGCTCCAGGCAGCGGTCGATGAGGGTCTGAAGCCGGCCGGGCAGGGTGGGGCGGAGACCCGCGGCGGCGGGCCCCAGGGCCAGGGTGGTGCGCAGGGTGACGCCCAGGGCATAGATGTCCACGGCGGGTCCGGCGCTGGCGCCGGCCCGGCGCAGCTCCGGCGCCAGGTACTCGGGGGTGCCCAGCACCAGGTGGGGATCGCCGTCCTCGCTGCCCAGTTCCATGGCCAGGCCGAAATCGGCCACATAGGTGTTCCAGCCGCCCATGCCATCGGGCTCCAGCAGGATGTTGGACGGCTTCAGGTCCCGGTGGATCAGCTGCAGCCGGTGGGCGGCGTTGACAGCCATGGCCACGGCCGCCAGGATCTCCACCACCTCCGCCTGGGCCAGGCGCGGGGCCGCCTGCTGCAGGTTGGGGCCGTGCACCCGCTGCATGGCGATGACCGGGGCCGGGCCGGAGGCGTCCACATCGTAGATCCGGCACACGTTCGGGTGGCTGAGCCGGGCCTGGAGCCGGGCCTCCCGCATGATCCGCAGGATGGCCGGGGCCCGGGGCACGGGCAGGGTCTTCAGCGCCACCCGGCGGTGCAGCAGGGTGTCCCAGGCGTCGAACACCTCGCCCATGCCGCCCTGGCCCAGGCGCGGGCCCAGCCGGTAGCGCCCCAGCAGCCTGGAGCCTGGGCCGGCCCAGGCCGGCCGCAGGCCGCCCGTGCCTTCCGGGGTGGGATCGGCGGGTGCGGGCGGAAGGCATGGCGGCATGGGGGACCCTTCGGACACCATCCGGAAGGGGGTCCCCCCCCACCTCCGGGCGGGTCATGAATCCAATATGCCGTCAGCGGGGGCCGGGTTCCTGGGCTGGGGCCTGTCGGCAAACCTGACAGCCATCGTCAGAATCAGGGTGCAGCGCCGGGCCAACCAATTGTCATCCTGCATTTCCCCGGTCATCGGTGTTCATCCCCGTTCCCCAAGCCCTGACATCAGCCTTGGCGCAAGTTCCGGGACGTCTTGGGAGTCGAGCTCCATCGGATTTGCCGACAGCACCTAAGCGGCGCGGGCGCCTATTCGCCGTTATCGGGACGCTGCCAGCCGCCCGCCGGATCGCCAGGGGACCGGGTGAACAGCTGATCCGAGAACAGGGTGTTTTCGTCCAGGCGGTAGCGGCCGCTCTGGACGATCCGGGCGGACAGCTCCTGCACCTGGGCGCTGCCGGCCAGGGGCAGCAGCCGGGCCAGTTCCAGGTAGGCCTCGCTGAGCTGCTGGATCACGTCCGGGGCCATGCGCGCCAGCCGGATCCGGAAGTCTTCGGGGAACTCGCACTGGTGCTGCAGCTCGCGCAGATGCGGCTGCATGCCGCGGGTGACGGCCAGCAGGGCCGCGCGGCGGGCGGCGGCCTCCGGGGCGGCGGTCGCCGGATCCTCCAGGGTCTCCCGGGCGCTCTGGCAGGCGCTTTCCAGGGCCAGGCTGAAGTCCCGGAGCTGGCGGCGGTGCTCCATGAGGAATTCGCGGATCTTGATGGGAGTGAGTTCCCGCTGGGTCAGGGCCTCCTTGGTCAGGGCGGCGATCTGGCCATCCTTGGCCTTGAGCAGGTCTTCGTTGGCGCGCACGGCCTCGCGCTTCAGGCGCGCGAGGGTCGCCCATAGCAGTCCGGCGGCCAGGACGCTGGCCATCGCCGCCAGCAACTGCACCAATTGAAGGGTGGTCATGGGCACCTCGGCGGTCATGGACGGCCCGACGGGCCGCAGGTTGCGTTCAGGCCAGGATGCTCATTGCAGCAGCACACCCAACCGGCGGGCGACCGCATCCAGGAAGGCTTCGGAATCGAGCACCTGGGCCGGGACCGGGCTGGCCAGGCGCACCAGGTCGCCGGTCATCTCGCCGGCCTCCACCGCGTCCAGGCTGGCCTGCTCCAGGGCGTCGGCGAACCGGCCCAGGTCCGGCAGGCCGTCCAGTTCGCCGCGCTTGCGCAGGGCGCCGCTCCAGGCGAAGATCAGCGCCATGGGATTGGTGCTGGTGCGCTCGCCCCTCAGATGCTTGTAGTAGTGCTGCTGGACCGTGCCGTGGGCGGCCTCGTACTCGAAGTAGCCCTTGGGCGAGACCAGCACGCTGGACATCATGGCCAGGCTGGCGAAGGCGCTGGACACCATGTCGGACATCACGTCGCCGTCATAGTTCATGCAAGCCCACAGGTAGCCGCCGCTGGACTTCATCACCCGGGCCACGGCGTCGTCGATCAGGGTGTAGAAATAGGTGATACCGGCCGCCTTGAACAGTTCCTGGAACTCCTCGGCGTAGACCCGGGCGAAGATGTCCCGGAACCGCCCATCGTAGGTCTTGGAGATGGTGTCCTTGGCCCCGAACCAGCAGTCCACCCGCTCGGACAGGGCGTACAGGCAGCAGGCCCGGGCAAAGCTTTCGATGGAGGCGTCCAGGTTGTGGATCCCCCGCAGGATCCCGGGGCCGGGCATGTCCATGATGGTCTTGCGGGTGACCTGGCCGTCCTGGGCGGTGAACACCAGCTCGGCCAGCCCGGGGCCGGACACCCGCAGCTCGCTGTTCTTGTAGATGTCGCCGTAGGCGTGGCGGCCGATGTGGATGGGCCTGGTCCAGGCCGGCACCGAAGGCTTGATGTTGCGGGCGAAGATCGGCTTGCGGAACACCGTGCCGTCCAGCACGCCGCGGATGGTGGCGTTGGGGCTGGGCAGCAGGTGCTTCAGGTCGTATTCCTTCACCCGGTCCGGGGTGGCGGTGATGGTGGCGCACTTCACGGCCACCCCGAGGCGGATCGTGGCCTGGGCCGAATCGAAGGTCACCTGGTCGTTGGTGTCGTCCCGGTGCCGGATGCCCAGATCGTAGTACTCGGTCTTCAGCTCCACGAACGGCAGCAGCAGCCGGTCCTTGATGACCTGCCAGAGCACCCGGGTCATCTCGTCGCCGTCCATCTCCACCAGGGGGGTCTGCATGGTGATGCGCTGGGACATGGCGGCTCCTTGGGCAAGGCAGGGAGGTGGGCAGGGAGGGGGGTGGGCCGGGGAAGACGGTCGAGGGGGGCAGAGGCTCCATGGTAACGCCATGTGCTCCGGAAAAAACCAGGGTCCGGCATAAGGGCAGCGAATCAAAACAAGCTGAAAGGCACAGCTTGTTTTGACGCGCTGCCCTAAGCTGGAGTTCTTCCCCGGAGACCCCATGGTCAATCCCATCACGTCCCGCCAGCTGGCCATCCTGCAGTTCCTGGCCAAGCATCCCGGCGTGGACCGGGAACTGCTGGCGCGCACCACCCTGGCCGCCCCCGGGGACATGGCCTACCTGATGGACAACGACCTGATGCGGGAGCGAACCGGGGGGCACTGCCACATCTCCCACTTCGGCGAGCTGGTGCTGAAGCGGAGCTGAGCATGCAGGCCGTCCTGGTCAGCTCCTGTCTGCTGGGCGCAGTGGTCCGCTACAACGGCGTCCCGGTGCCCTGCGGCCATCCGGTCCTGCGGCGCTGGCTGGCGGAAGGGCGGGTGGTGCCGGTGTGCCCGGAAGTGGATGGCGGTCTGCCGGTGCCCCGGCCCCCGGCCGAGATCGCCGGGGGCGCCGGCGGCGCCGAGGTGCTGGCCGGCCGGGCCGCGGTCCTGGAGGCCACCGGCGGCATCGCCACGGCGGCCTACGTGCGGGGGGCGGAACAAACCCTGGCCCTGGCCCGGGCCCACCGCGTTCGCCTGGTGGTCCTGAAGGACGGCAGCCCCTCCTGCGGCTCCGGGCGCATCCACGATGGCAGCTTCGAAGGGCCCACCGTGCCCGGCGCCGGGGTCACCAGTGCCCTGCTGCGCGCGGCCGGGGTGCAGGTGTTCAGCGAGGCCCAGCTGGATGAGGCCGATGCCCTGCTGGCCAGCCTGGAATCGGCCGAGGGCCGCTCGTGACTTAGTCGCTCGTGACTTAGCGATGCTCCGGTCCGGTCCGGAACCGGGCCGCGCTGATCGCCATGGCGTCGGCGATCTTCGCCAGTTCCGCAGCGGTGCGGCTGACCTCCTGGACCGTGGCGGCGAGTTCCTGGGTCGCCGCGGCGTTCTGCCCCACTTCCCGGGCGCTGTCCGCCATCAGCCGGGCGATGTGGCCGGCGGTGCCGGCCTGTTGCTCGGTGGCCGTGCCGATCACCCCGACCCGATCGGAGACATGGGTGATGGCGCCGTGGATCTGGCCGATGGTCCGACCGGTAGCCTCTGCCGAGGCCACCCCTTCCGCCACCACTTCGTCGGTATCCAGGATCAGGGCGGTGATCTCCACCGTGGCCTGGCGGCTGCGGTCGGCCAGCTTGCGCACTTCGTCGGCCACCACCGCGAAGCCCTTGCCCTGTGCCCCGGCCTTGGCCGCCTCGATGGCCGCGTTGAGGGACAGCAGGTTGGTCTGCTGGGCAATCTCGCGCACCACGCCCACCGACTGGTTGATCTTGCCGGTGGCCTCGCGGATGCGCTGCATGCCCGCGGCCAGCTGGCTGCTGCCCTGGGTGCCGGCGTTGGCCGCCGCCACCGACGCGTCGGTATCCTCGGCCGAAAGCCGCACGTTGGCGGCCACCTGGGCCACGCTGGCGCTGAACGCGCCCACCGCGGCGCCCACGGTGTCGGTGGCGACCCGCAGGTGCTCGCCGCTGCGGGCGATCTCCTGGGTGGTCATGGACATCTGGCCGGCAGCGGCGGACAGCTCGGTGGCCCCGCTGGCTACCGACTGGGAGGCCCCGGTCACCTCCCGGAAGGTCTCCCGCAGCCGGCCGATGGCCTGATTGAGGGAGGCCCCCAGGCGGCCGATCTCGTCATGGGAATCCACCGGCGCCTGCACCGTCAGGTCCCCCTCCGCCACCGCCCCCAGGACCCCCAGAAAACTGTTCACCGGCGCCGTGATGCTGCGGGTGAGCACCACGCCCAGCACCACCGCCGCGAGTACCGCCACCAGCCCCGCCACCAGCACCAGCGTCGTCGCCCGCGCCAGCACCGCCTGGATCCGGCTGACGCTCGCGTTCAGCTGGACCTGCCGGAACTGGTCCTGTTCCCCGAACGCGGCATTCCAGAGGGCCTGTTTGGGCACATCGTAATCGGCGTAGAACTGCCCGGCCTGCTCGGCCTGGTCGGCCTCCAGCAGGTCCATCACCTTGGTGTTGGCCATGTTGGAGGTCTTCATGGCAAACTCCACGTCCTCCAGGACCTTCTTCGCCTCCGGGGCCGTTGCCGACCGCTTGAGCTGGTCCAGGCTGGCCTTGTAGTCCGCCTGCCCCGACTTGACCTGCTCCAGATAGGCCAGCTTCTGATCCGGCTTGCGGGTGCTGGTGGCGGCACTGAGGTAGGTCATGGTCGCCAGCGCGCCGGAGTGGGCGTCCTTGGCGATGACCAATTGCGCCACCCCGCCCTGGATCTCCACCACCACCTTGCGGATGGAGCGGAACCCGAACAGAACGCCTGCCACCGCCGCCATGAACAGGAACACTACCAGGCCGAAGCCGAGACCGAGCCGCTTGCCGATAGCCAGTCGTTTTAGCATTCTAGACCTCATCAGGAAGAGAAGATAAACCGCACCCGGTGGATGGCCCCTGGTTGCAGGCCTGCGGGTATGATCGGAAGTCTGGTGTTGGCGGGGGTGGCAGGCTCAGCGCAGGTTCTTGAAGTCGCTGCGCTGGTAGTATTCGGATTCGAATATGGTGGTATCCAGGTTCGTGCGCGTGACCGTGACGATGGCGGTGGGTCGGGCTGGCACGTCGATCTTGCCGTTGTTATAGGTATGCGTGCTGACCGGAGTGCCCTTCTTGAGGAAGTCGATGGATGCGGCGATGGCATCCGTCACCAGGGTCCGGACATCCTTGAGCACGGTCATGGACTGCCTGCCGTTGATGATGTACTGGATCGAGGCCTTGTCGGCGTCCTGGCCGGTCAGGTAGTAACGGCGCACATCCTTGTCCCGGGCGCATGCGTCGGCGATGGCGCGGGCGGTATCGTCGTTCGGGCCGAGGATGAAGAGGGTGCCCTTGGCGGCTTTGCCGACCGCCTTCAGATTGGCTTCGGCCAGGACCTTGGCGTCCTGGTAGCTCCAGTTGGTGGCCACCTCTTCGATGATGCGGCCTTCTTCCTCCCGGCTCAGCCTGGCCCGGTCCTTGAGCTCGACGGCGGTGCTGGAGTTCCGGATCACGAAGGTGCCGTCGGCGATCCTGGGCTGCAGAATCCCCCAGGCGCCCTGGAAGAACAGGAAGGCGTTGTTGTCGCCCGGGTCGCCGGCATACAGGTAGAGGTTATTGCCTTTGCCCTTGGCCCTCTGGGCCAGGTAGCGGCCCCAGGCGGCACCCACCTGGACCGAATCGAACGTCACGTAGTAGTCAACGTTGGGCGTGTCCCTGATCAGGCGGTCATAGGAAATGACCTTGAGCCCGGCGTTGTGGGCTTCATCGGCGGCCTCGGCCGCGGCGGAGCCATCCACCGGACAGATGATCAGGATGCGGGCGCCCGCCTGGACCAGGCCTTCGACATTGGCCTTTTCCACGGCCGGATCGCCCTGGCTGAACAGGATCTCGATGTTGTAGCCGGCGGCCTTGAGGGCCTGGAACCGGATCTCGTCCTGGAGCCAGCGCGACTGGTCCTTGGTTGGGAGGACAATGCCCACGGCCAGGTCCTTCGCGCTGACGGACACTGGAACGACGGTCATGAGTAGAGAAGCCCAAAGGATGCAGGTCCGCATGTTCAAGAGATTCCTCCTCGGAAAGGCTTGCTTGTCTTGGGGAAAAGCCGCGTGCTGGTACCGATGGCTGCCGTCGCCTGGCTCCGGGGACGGTCGGACCAGTGCACCGATTTTTGGGGATAGGTGTATTTTGGACACGCTACTGGAACTTGCAAGCGGCAATATGGCAACGCTATATATCCATGGGCCATGGCGCGCTCTCACCTGCCCCATTCGGGGTCAGGCGAGAGCGTCCAGGGTCAGCCCTGGTCATCCACCGATCCATCGCCTGAAGGCCGCCAGACCGGCCGTTATATAGTTAATTAATTTGCCGTGAAACCCTGATCGATTTCCCCGCATCCAGCTTTCGATCCTGGAGAAAGCCTGCCCCTGGGGCGGACCTTGCTCCGGACCTCAGACGCGGCCGGGATTGGCGGGTGAAGCCATGTGGTTCATCAAGATTGGTTTGATCATTATTGCATTCCTGAATGTGCCAGCCCTGGATCTGCTCCCGGTGGAGACCACCCGCGACGTGAACGTGGGGCAAGCCCCGGGCGGGTTCGATCGGTATGGCGGCTATGCCACGGCCCCTTTTCCAGCGCCACCGGCCTGGGAATCCAAAGCCTTGGATCCGTTGACGCCACCCTCCCCGGAGGCCAGTGCCGTCCTGGCACCGGAGCCGGGGGTGAGCGCCCCTGCACCAGCCCCTGGCGGTGCTCCCCTGCTTACGGACTATAATCCTCACTTCCAGGTGCCCTTGTACGCCATCGGCAAGCCAGGCACCGCACCCGCCGTCTACCTGCTCGGATCGAGCCACAATGTGCCGCTCGAGAGCTACCCGGACGTGGTGGGCCAGGTGGCGGCCAGGGCCGATGTGCTGGGGAGTGAAATCCTGAGCGAGGAATCCCTGTTGTCCCCGAGCATGGCTGCCTTCGGGCTCTACAAGGACTCGGGATTCAACTGGATTGCGCGCCTGAGTGCGGAAAACCAGCTGAAGATGGGCTACCTCAGCGCCGAGATGGACCGCTATCATCCCGCACTGGTTCATTTCCTATTCTCCAGGATAGGTAGCGCGGTCTTCCGCCAGCGGGACGGCATCAACGCGCAACTGCAGTCGGCCTTTGCCCAGGAGGGGAAGGCGCGGTTCGCCCTGGAGACGCGCCAGGAGCGGGTGGTCATGGGCACAGGCATTGATCCGCGCGTCATCATGCCCTCCGCGCGGGTGATTCCATGGTCAGAAGAAGCACTGAATCATCTATTCACCCAATTCTGTCTTGAAATCCAGCCCGAAGGCCGCCTGGAAGACCTCCAGGCCTACGCCACCATGGACCAGGCAGCGTCGGGCGACCTGCATCCCGTCTACCACACGGCCCGCAATGAGCGCTGGCTGCCCAGGATCCTGGACGCCATCCAGCATCGGTTTCCCGGCCAGACCCTGCTGATCGACGTGGGCTTCCTGCATCTGCCGGGCGACAGGGGCCTGCTGAGCCTGCTGGCGCAGGAGGACTACACCGTGACCCGGGTGGCGCTGCCCGAGCCCTAGTGCGGTCCCCACGGTCCGGTCAGGCGCCCGCCGGGGCGCGCACCCCGTCCCCGGCGCGCCGGTCCAGGCCGAGCACGTCGAAGATCTCCAGCAGCGCCACCAGGCCGATGAACACGAAGGCCAGATGGAACTGGACCAGGGAGATGCCGCCCGCGGCCGCGCCGGGCCGTGGCTGGAGCAGGCCGGCCAGCCGGAGCGCCACCGCGCCCAGGGCGATGCCCATGGCCATGCCCATCTGCTGCACCATGTTGAACAGGGTGTTGGCGCCGCTCATCCAGGGCTCGGGCACCTCGGCGAAGGCCAGGGTGTTGAGTGCGGTGAACTGCATGGACCGGGTCAGGCCGCTGGCGAACAGCAGGGCGACGATGACCGCCACCGGGGTGGTCGGGGTGAGCAGGGCGCAGCCGAAGATCAGGGCGGCGTTGATGCCACCGTTCACCAGCAGGGTGGCCCGGAACGGGAACCGGCGCAGGATGGGGGTGGTGAGCGGCTTCATGGCCAGGTTGCCGGCGAACACCGCCAGCACCAGCAGTCCGGCCGAGAACGGGCTGAGCCCGAAGCCCAGCTGGAACAGCAGGGGCAGCAGGAACGGCACGGCGGAAATGGCGATCCGGAACCAGGACCCGCCCAGCATGGTCACCGCATAGCTGGGGATGCGCAGGGCGCGGAAGTCCAGCAGCGAATGTTCCGCGCGAACGGCGTGGCGGACGGCGGCGACCCCAGTGACCGCCGCGGCCAGCAGGACCAGGCCGGAGCCCCGCCAGTCCTGGCCGCCGCGGCTGACCAGATCCAGCCCATAGAGCAGGGCGAAGCAGCTGGCGCCGGTGAGCACGAAGCCGAGGCCGTCGAAGGGCCGGGGCGCCTCGGGCGGGACCCGGGGAATCAGCCGGAGCGCCCCGATGAAGGCGAGGATCCCCAGGGGCACGTTCAGGAAGAAGATCCAGTGCCAGGAGCCGTAGGTGGTGATGAAGCCCCCCAGGGGCGGACCCAGCACCGGCGCGGCCAGGGCCGGCCAGGTGATGGTGGCGATGGCGGTGATGAGCTCGTGCTTCTTGGCCGTGCGCAGCACTACCAGGCGGCCCACCGGAACCATCATGGCCCCGCCCACGCCCTGAAGGACGCGGGCCAGGGTGAAGGCGGCCAGGGTGTGGCACAGCCCGCACAGCACCGAGGCGCCGGTGAACAGCAGGATGGCGCCGGAAAACACCGGCCGGGTGCCGAACCGGTCCACCATCCAGCCGCTGGCCGGGATCAGCACCGCCAGGGTCAGCAGGTAGGCGGAGACGCCGATGTTAAGGTCCACCGCATGCACCCCGAAGGAACGGGCCATCTGCGGCAGGGCGGTGACGATGACCGTGCCGTCCAGGTTCTCCATGAAGAAGGCGCCGGCCACCAGCAGGGCCACCGCGGTGGCGCTGCTGCGGATGGCCTGGGACGGAGTGGCCGGCACGGGAGGCTCCTTGCAAACGTTTGCATCCAGGATGCCACAGACGGCGGGCCAGCGGGCAGCTGGAGGCCAGTCCAAACGGGCTTTCAAGCAGACAAGCAGTCGTTGGGTCGCTTGCGACCCTACGACTGCTTGTGCCCAGCACGGGCCCCGGGAGCGGCCGGGATTCCACGGTACTCGGAGCCCGTCCAAGTTTGTCGTCCGTGTCTCGGCCTGCGCCCTGGTTGCTCACGGCAGTCGCATTCGCGACTGCCGTGAGCTGGAGGAAGCAGCCCAGGGCAACAAATGTGTTTCACCTTCGCGAAGCATTGGGGCGACCGGTTTGGGTTAAAGGCAAGCGGCACCTCGCCGCCCTGGGTGGGTTGTTCCAACAGGTGCTGGTGCTGTGCCGAAAGGCTGGGTTGGTGGCTCTGGGGCATGTGGCCCTGGATGGGACCAAGTGATCTCGGCCGTTATGTGCATCGCATCGCCCTGTCGGATTCGCGCCTGGTGGAGGCCAGTCCCAAACGGGTGACATTTACCACCCGGGACGGGAAGACCACCAGCATGGATCCGATGCGGTTCATGCGCCGGTTCCTGCAGCACGTGCTGCCGCAGGGGTTCCACAAGGTGCGCCATGGCGGTCTCTATGCCAGCACACGCAAGGGCGGACGGCTGGACCAGGCCAGGGCGTTATTGGAGCAGGAGGTGGATCCGGAGGAGGTGGCGCAGTGGCAGCGCGAGACCGCCGAAACGATGGAGAAGCTGGTATTCGAAGGTCACCCCTGCCCGGATTGCGGCGGGGTCATGGAGCGGACCAACGTGGGAATCCCAGGCCTGCGTGCGCCTCCTGGAGGATGCGCTGCCTGACGTCCTCAAAGCGCATCCACCGGAGCAAACGCCTGGGCACCAGGCCCGCATCGTGCTGGCCGCCAGGGTGGAGACCACCTCAGAAGGCCGAAGGCAATGCGCCTTTCCGGCTGGACCCCCCTGTCGAAGACCATGCCGACGGCCTTGGAAGGCGCCAAGGACTGACGAGTGGCCTCGATTTCTCCATAGGCGCCATCCGGCACTCGCCGCGCGGCTAGGCTCAACGCCGGATTTCACGCGGCCTAGGTTCCCAGCCCCGAAGGTCCGTCCGGCTTGGCCCGCCCGAAATCCTCAACATTGACCGGCACGGCCCCAGCCGCGCGATCAGAGGATGACTACAAATTGAATGATGACGGCGGCCGGTTGCATCAGAAGCGGGGCCGTGTCCGGGGTCGAATGCCCGGTTCGGCAATTCGGCCCTGCTTTTCGCTGAAACCCTCGGCGCGACTGGATTGGACGGCATGGGAAGGAACACGGAAGAAGGAGCCAAGTTGCGGTTGACGAACAGCAAGGTCGTGGTGGTCACTGCTACTCACTTTCACTCTTGCCAAAGTAAGGGAAATAGAGAAAATGTAAGGGGAAAGTGAAGGAGGTGTTCGTTGATCCCGAAGTCCACCCTGACAAGTAAAGGCCAAGTTACAATTCCCCTGGCCATCCGGGAAGCACTTGGCTTAAGCACTGGAACCCAACTGAGCTTCGAGTTGATGGGCAGAGAACTGCGGGTTCGGGCCATCAGCAAGAAGGCATGGCCCGATCTTTGGAACCTGGCTGCAAGTGCCCCCCGGCCACACAAGCCAGTCGATGTGAGTGCGGCCATCCTGGCAGCCGTGAGGGAGCGGTCTGACCGATGATCGGAGTGGACACCAATATCCTGGTTCGGGCCATCCTTGGGGATGATCCCAAGCAGTCTCCGCTGGCCCGTCGTGCCATTGAGAATGCCAGGGACATCCTTGTGCCGATAACTGTGCTGATCGAACTGGCCTGGGTCTTGAAATCAGTCGGCTGGAATCGCCAACAAATTCATCAAGCCCTTTCCACCCTTGCCCAGCAGCCAACCGTTCATTTAGACCGCGCCGTGGAAGTTCAAGCCGCATTGGACGACTTCAAGGCTGGGCCGGCAGATTTTGCGGATTATTTGGCGCTTCATCAAGCCAGGTCGTTAGGAGCACGAAAGCTACTGACTTTCGACCGAAAGCTTGCCAAGTCGGTTGGTGCCGAGCGTTTACAGTAATGCCGGGACAGCACCGGAGACCTTGGCACTGGAACCGAAGCACCGCCTATCTGCGCGTATCGGTGTGCCGGCGCCGCGATCGCGCCTAACGCCAGCATTGACCGGCACGGCCCCAGCGGCGCGATCAAGGGAGGACAAGCGGTTGAAGATGACGTCGGCTCGATGGATCACATGCTGGGCTGTGTCCGGCGTCGAATGCTCCGGTTAGGCCAGATGACGCTATTGCTTTTTGCTTGAATGCGCGGCGCGATTGATTATGCAGCGAACGAGGAAACAAAGCCCAAGCAACTTGATCCCAATTCGGGATAATCCCTGGTTGTTCATATGGTTCCTCGGGTGGATATAGCCTGATATGAATTGGGATTTTGAATCTAGTGGGGCTCCAGAATAGCACCTTCGAAGGTGGCCGCCATTTGCGCCGTGCCTGCCGGACGTAATGCGCGTACCGAATCCCAAGGGTGATTTTGACTGGCATCATGAAATGCTCACTGGCAGCAAGGTCCGGGCCTTCACCCCCTTTGTGCTTGATGCGCGCTTGATCCATGCCAAACGGGGGTGGAACAAGGACCTTGCACATAAGAGCATCGAACGGTTTAGTTCCTTGATCGGAGCGTCAAAGGCGCGGAGGTCAAGGAACCGAACCAACCTACGGGCGCCACGTTGGGACCCGGATGGGTCACTTGGGCGGGCTCCTAGGAGAAGGGCAGGCCCCGGCTGCTGCTGAGTTGCGGCCCGGCGGCCAGGAAGGCCGTCACCGCGACCCGGATCCCCTCCGGATCCCGGGCCTTCTGGATCTGCTTGAACATCTCATGGCCGAAAAAGAAGTTCTTGGCAAAGTAGAAGGTGAACTCCTTGAGCCTACCGTAGGCGCGCTCTGCCGGCATGTCCTCCAGGGTATAGCGGTACAGCCGGTCCCACACTTCCTGGTAGTCGATGGCCAGCGCCGGCAGTCCGGCGAATTCCCGGAAGATCCAGGGTTTCACCGCCGCGATCCGGCCCAGCATGAGGCCGGCCAGGGGAGCAAAGTCCGGGTTGCCGGCGATGTCCTCGGGGCAGCACACATCGCCGTTGCCGATGATGGGCAGCCGGGTGTGGGCGGCGATCCAGGGGAACTCGTGCCAGCGGGCCCGGCGCTTGAGTTTCTCGGTGGAGAAGCGGGGATGCACGGTGATGGCGTGCACCCCGCAGTCCTCGAACAGCCGCAGGCGCTCCAGCAGCGGCTCGCGCCAGTGGTCGGGGTCGTCGCCCAGCCGGATCTTGACCGTGAGGGTGCCGGCGTAGTGCTGGCGGATGCCCTCCAGCACGCGCCGGAGCTGGGCGAAGTCCCGGAACAGGGCGCAGCCGGAGGCCTGGGCCTGGATCCGCGGGGCCGGGCAGCCCAGGTTCAGGTCCACGGCGGTGCTGGTGACCAGCGGCAGGCGGCGGCAGAGGGCGGCGATATCCTCGTCGCCGGAGATGCGGAACTGATAGAACACCTGCCCTTCGGCTTCGCGTCGACGGGTGAACGGCGACTCGTCGGGCTTTTCGTGCAGGAACGCCGAAGCCGAAAGCATCTCGGTGAACAGGGCGCCGTAGCCGCCGAAATCGGCCAGCAGGCGGCGGAAGGCGCTGTGGGTCACCCCGGCCATGGGGGCCAGGAAGAGGGCGGGCCGGATCTCCTGGCCGTTGATCAGGATCGATTCAAACATGAGCCCACCAGGATAGCAGACGCCGTGCTTCAGGCGTTCCGGACCGCGCCTTCGGCGGAAGGCCCGCCTGCTCCAGCGCTGCCGCGGGTGAGGGAGGCCCAGGCGCCCAGCAGCGCCAGGCAAGCGCCTGCGAGCATGGCGGCCCGGTAGCCCCGGTCGAAGGCCCCGATCACCGTGGCGCCGCCGGTGTGCCGCAGCAGCATGCTCCAGCCGCCCGGCCCCAGGTGGGCCGCGGCGATGCTGCCCAGCACGGCCACGCTCAGGGCCTGGCCGGTGACCCGCATGGTGCCCAGAAAGGCGCTGGCCACGCTCAGCTGGTGGCGGGCCACGCTGCCCATGATGGCGCTGGTGTTGGGCGCGCTGAAGGCGGCCATGCCCAGGCCCACCAGGGCCAGGGCGGCCGCCACCGGCCCCAGCCCGGCCCCGCGGGGGATCCAGGCCAGCAGCACCATGCCCGCGGCCACGATCCCCATGCCCGCGGTGGCCAGGGTCCGGGAGCCAATCCGGTCGCTCATGCGGCCGGACACCGGGCTCAGCAGGGACTGGGTGAGCGGCTGGGCCAGCATGATCCAGCCACTGGTCCGGGCCGGATACCCCAGCACCAGCTGCAACTGCACCGCCGTGAGCACGCTGATGGCATAGAGGGCGCAATAGTTGAGCAGCGCGGCCAGGTTGGCCGCGGCGAACAGCCGGTTGCGGCGGACCAGGTCCAGGTCCACCAGCGGCTGCGCGGAACGCAGCTCCACCCGCAGGAAGGCCGTGCCGGCCACCGGCACCAGGGCCAGCAGCCCCCACAGGACCGGATCGCGCCAGCCCCACTGGGTGGAAAAGGTGAGGGGGACGATCAGACACACCAGCAGCATCGCCAGCAGCCCGGTTCCGGCCGGATCGCCGGCGGCACGGGGACCGGAGCGCGGGCGCCTGGGTTCCAGCAGCCGCCAGCCCCAGGCCAGGGCCGCGGCGCCCACCGGCAGGTTCACCAGGAAGATCCAGGGCCAGCCCAGGTGGTCCACCAGTAGCCCGCCCAGGGGCGGCCCGACGCTCAGGCCCAGGTAGACGGCCATGACGTTGATGCCCAGGGCCCGGCCCCGCTCCGCAGGCGGGAACACCGCGGTGACGATGGCGGTGGAGGTGCCGGTGAGCAGGGCGCCGCCGGCCCCCTGGAGCATGCGGCTCAGCACCAGCGAGGTGCCGTCACGGCTGAGGGCCGCGGCCAGGGAGCCCAGGGTGAACAGGATGATGCCGGCCAGGTAGTAGCGCAGGCGGTCGCCCTGATCGGCCATCCGGCCCATGGGGATGAGCAGCACCGCCATGGTGAGCAGGTAGGCGGCCTGCACCCACAGCGCGGCGGCGAAGCTCAGGTGCAGGGCGGGGCCCATCGCGGGCAGGGCCACCGCGACGATGGAACCGTCCAGCGGGGCCATGAAGGCCCCCACGCAGGTGAGCGCGAGCAGCGCCCAGCGGCGGTCAGGAGGTCCGGGCGGCGCTGGGGGCTTGGGCGGCTTGGGAGGCATGGCAGATTCGGGGCGTTCCGGGGAAGCAAAGGCGGAGTGAGGGCATGGGCCACGTGCCTTCCATGATGCACCGGTGCTGCGGGAACGGCGCCGGATTCTGGCCAGCCTGGCCACCCGGCCCCCAAACATTTTGCCGTTTCCGGCATCTAAGACCCTGCCGGTGTACTACCCCTGTCCCCTGGACAGTCCGGTGTCACGACTTTTTCCACAACCCCAAGGGGAGGCCCACCATGGACAAACGACTCCATACCCGCACCGCCGTTGAACCCCAGTGCAAGGCCAGGTTCCAGCTGGGGGGGAAATCCTACAACGACATCACGGTCGCCAATCTGGGCGCCGAGGGCTGCTGCATCCAGGTGCCCGCCCAGAGCGCCGCCGGCCTCCGCGACCGGGCCACCCTCGACGGCTGGGAGCTGATCCATCCCAGCCTGCCCCAGGGCAGCATCAAGGCCAAGGTGGTGTGGTGCCACGGCCAGGAACCCCAGGCCCTGTTCCTGGAGACCGGCATCCAGTTCGTGGACGCCCCCATCGGCTACACCACCGATCTGGAGCGCTTCGTGAAGGTCCAGGCCAAGTCCAACCCGCCCATGGGCCACTGACGGCCTGGCCCCTCCCGCCATATCCCGTCCCGGTTCGTTCTGTTGGATCGCTGCTCGCGATCCAACCGAACGGTTTGCTTCGCCGACGGTAACCGGCATGTGTGTGTCCACCTTCGGGATTCCGGCTCAATCGGACGGCTCGGTGGATTGAAAGGAATCCGATTTCGGGGAATTTCGCCCCTCGGGCGGTCGCTCTCGTCAGCTCCAGGAGAGGGTGGGCCTTGGTGTCGAGGATTGAGGTGAATCTTGCGCCCGGGGGTGGAACACAGCACCCGCTTCTCCGACGGTTCACCTCCGTTGTCTCTGAACGCGCATGCGTTCAGAGACAAGGACCAGGGCGAAATGGAGGAACCCGGACCTCTCTAGGCCTCGTCGGCCAGGCTTCCGGGCGGTTCGGGCAGCGGCTGTGGCCGGTGGGCGCGCTGGAACTGGGCCACGTCGGCCAGGGTGGTGCTCTGGATCTCGGCCAGGATGCGCCGGCGTTCCACGCTCCAGAAGGCGTGCACCGGGCAGGCCCGCTCGTCGGAGCAGGTGGCCAACCCGAGCAGGCAGCTGGTCTGCCAGGCCTCGCCGTCCATGGCCCCGGCGATCATGTCCAGGGTGATCTCCCGGGCCGGGCGCATGAGGATCACCCCGCCGTTGCGGCCGCGCTTGGTGGCCACCAGCTGGGCCCGGCCCAGGGCGTGGAACACCTTGGACAGGTACGGCCCCGGGGCGCCGATCCAGACGGCCACGTCCTGCACCAGCACCGGTTCGCCGCCCGGATCGTCCAGGCAGCTCAGGGCGAGGATGGCGTAGCCGGCAGACTGGGATAGTGGGTGCAAGGCGCGTCCTGGGAAAAGATCGACCGCGAAAGGTCTAGCATAGACGATGGAGCAGTCCTCTTTTTCCCGCAAGCGAAATCCCGTCGCAACGGACGCTACTTCATTTTCACCAGCTTGCCGGCGCGCCGGGCGCGGGCCAGGGCCCAGCGGGTGAAGCCGATGGCCAGGATCATCCAGACTGCCAGGGTGGCGAGGAAGCGGGGCAGATCGCCCTGGGCCATGCCCAGGGTCGCCTTGAGCAGGTTGAAGGCGTGGGTGGTGGGCAGGGTTTCGGCCAGCAGGCGCACCGGCCGCGGGAACACCGTGATCGGATAGAACACCCCGCTCAGGACGGCGATGGCGTCGGGAAAGGCGTAGATGAACGCGAAGGCGTCGCCGCGCTTGAGGAACGCCACCCCCATGCTGAACACCGCCAGCACCAGCCCGCAGCCGGCACAGGCCAGCAGGCCGATCAGGGTGGCGCACCACGAGGTCACCGTGAAGCCGAACACCCAGTGGCCCAGGCCCAGGAACAGCAGGGCGATGAAGGCGATCTTGGCGGCGGCACTGATGGCCCCGCCCAGGATGAACTCCCACCAGCGCACCGGGCTGATCATCACGTGCTCGATCATGCCGCTCCAGTAGTTGTCCATGTAGAGCTGCACCGCCTCCATCTGGAAGTGATAGATGACGCGCCAGCCCAGGGCCCCCAGGACCACCAGCCCGGTGATCCGGCGATCCGAGGTGAAGGCCCCGGCGAACAGGGTCATGCTCAGGAACAGCACCAGCGGCCACAGGGTCACGTCGAACAGGCGGAACGCGTCCCGCCGGGCGCTGACCCCGATGTGGTAGGCGTGGGCCAGGATCCGCCGACAGGACCGCCCGGCCTCAGTCATCGTCGTCCTCCAGCCCCTGGCTGGTGTGCAGCAGGAACGCGTCCTCCAGGCTGGGCTCGGCGATCCGCTCCTGCACCTCCCCGTCGAGCAGGATGGGCCCCTGGAAGCGTTCCCACGCCTCCCGCTTGAGCTGGGCGGCGCTGCCCTGGGCCACGATCCGGCCCCGGGCGATCAGGGCGATGCGCCCGCAGAGCGCTTCGGCCTCGCGCATGTCATGGGTGGTCAGCACGATGGTGCAGCCCTCCCGGTTCAGGTCGCGGATGATGGCGCGCACCGCCTGGGCGGCTGCCACGTCCAGGCCCACGGTCGGCTCGTCCATGAAAAGCACCCGGGGCCGGTTGATGACCCCCTTGGCGATGAAGAAGCGCTGCCGCCAGCCGCTGGAGAGCTGGGCCACCTGGGCGTCGCGCAGGTGGGTGATGCCGGCCAGCTGCATCACCTCGTGGACCCGCGCCCGGGGCACCCCGTAGAGCATGGCATAGTAGGAAAGCAGCTCCCAGGTGGTGAACTTCTCCAGGACCCCGCTGAACCCGCGCACCAGGTTGATCAGGCCCTGCACCTGGTGCAGGCGGGTGGCCACGTCCAGGCCGCAGATGGACACGCTGCCCCGGTCCGGGGTGGTGAGCCCGATGAGCACGGTGATGAGGGTGGTCTTGCCGGCCCCGTTGGGACCCAGCAGGCCGAACAGCTCCCCTTCCCGGATGGCCAGGTCCACATCCAGCAGGGCCGGCACCGGCCGCCGGCCCGGAAAGGTCTTGCATACCTGGCTGGCGGTCACGGCATCCATGGGGCTCCGGTCAGGGCGGTGCGGGTGCGGCCGGTTTCCCGGCCATGGCAGGATACCCTTCGGATGCCGGCCGGATGCGGTTGGTTCCCGGCTGCGCGCCGCCAGCCCATCATGACCGGCGCGGCGGGGGCTCCGCCCGGGGCCGGGCCGGCAGGCCGGGGGCGGCCCAGGCGTAGGCGATCAGCCCCACGAGCATGCCGGCCGGCACGTCCAGCAGGTAGTGGGCCCGCAGGTAGACCACCCCCGGCAGCAGCAGCGCGGTGGCCAGCGCCAGGCCGGGGAACAGCGCCGGGGTGGCCCGCCTGGCCAGGAGGGTCAGCAGCACCGCCACCGCGATGTGCGAGGAGGGGAAGGCCCCGCCGCGGATCTCCCCGCCGGAGGTGAAGCTGAACAGCAGGTGATTGAACAGGTAGCCGCGGTACAGCTGCGGGCCCAGTCCGGGCGGGAACCAGAAGTGCGGGCCGACCGTGGGCAGCAGCCAGAACAGGGTGTAGCAGCTGAAGAAGCAGCCGGTGGTGGCCAGGATGATCCGTTCGGCCACCGCATAGCCCCGCCGAGCCAGGGCGGTGATGCCCACCGCTGGCACGAACAGGTAGTAGCTGAAATAGGCGGCGCAGAACAGTTCCGACAGGCCGCGCCAGGGCAGGGCGGCCTGGAAGGCCAGGCTGGGCTGGGTGCCCCAAAGGCGTACCTCCAACGCCGCCAGATGGCCGTCCAGGGGGACCGGCCACAGGATGGCCCACAGGGTCGGAATCTGGTGGTAGAACACCCAGTACAGGGCGGGGCCGGAGGCCAGGCGCAGGAAGGTCCGCCCCTGGCCGCGGCCGTCCCGGGTCCAGTGGGCCAGCCCGCGCGCGCCCAGCAGCGCCGCCAGGCTCACGACCGCCTGCGGGCCGCACCCGGGCACCCCCCGGGCCAGGCCCAGGGCCAGCACCAGGCCGGTGAGCAGGGCATAGCCCGCCACCCAGCGGTCCAGGGGCCGCCAGGTCCCCAGGGGGCCGTCCAGGCCGTAGGGGCGTCCCAGGCGTCCCAGGCGTCCCAGGTGCGTCGGGTGCCCCAGGCGCGTCGGGTTCGTCGGGCGCGTCGGGCGCGCAGTGCCCTCACAGCCAGTCATGGGTCCGGTACCAGGCCACGGTGGCGGCCAGGGCCGGCTCCAGGGGGGTGGCCGCCTCCCAGCCCAGGATCCGGCGGCTCTTGTCGAGGCTGGCCACCCAGCCCGGGGCGAGCATCTCCAGGACCTTCTGGCTGCTGAAGATCTCCGGACGGCCCCGGAGCCGGGCCCAGGCATCGGCGACCCGGCCAGCCGCGCGCACGGCAGGTTCCGGCAGGGGCAGCACCCGGCCGCGCCGGCCCAGGGCGGCGGCGATCCGGAGCCCGAACTCGGTCCAGGTGACCGCCGGGCCCGACAGGTGGAACACCTCGCCGGGCGGCGTGGGGGTCCGGGCGCCCTGGATCAGTCCGTCCGCCAGATCCGGCGCGTACACCAGGCCGTAGCGCCGGTCGCCGCCCGCCGGAACGGGTAGCCAGCCGCTGCGGGCGCAGCGGAAGTAGCCCAGCACATCCCGGTCCCGGGGCCCGAACACCACCGAGGGGCGCAGGATCACCGAAGGCAGCCCGGAGGCCCGCACCAGCCGTTCCGCCTCCAGCTTGCTGTGCCCGTACCAGGTGAGTGGTTGCGGCGGGTCGTCCTCGCCCCGGGCCAGGGCGCCGCCGGGGCTGGGGCCGCCGGCGGCCAGGCTGGACACCAGCACGAACCGGCTCAGTCCGGGGGGGCAGGCCGCCAGCAGTCGGGCCGTGCCGTCCCGGTTGACCCGGAGCAGGTCCTGGGGCTGGAACCCCTTCAGCGCGCCGGCCAGGTGGAACAGCCAGTCCACGCCGCGGCAGGCCGCCTCCAACCCGGCGGCCTCGTCCAGATCGCCGCGCACCAGGTCCAGCTCCAGGCCCGCCAGGCCGGCCAGATCGCTGCCGGGCCGGGCCAGCACCCGGACCCGGTGTCCCTCCGCCCGCAGCCGCCGGCACAGGTGCGAGCCGATGAAGCCGGTGCCGCCGGTGACCAGGGCCAGCATCAAGGGTGCCCGCGGCTCAGGACACGGCCCGGTCGTAGACCCGGTAGACCTTGCTCCGGCGGGCCCCCAACTGGCGGATGGCGCTGAGCATGGGCTGGTTGTCCGCCAGGATCCAGCCCATTTCGCCCTGATGGTAGCCCGCGGCCTCGGTGCTTTCGACCAGGTGGTGGACCAGGAGCGCGTCCAGTCCGCGCTTCCGGTGCCGGGGCAGCACCCCCATGGCGATGGTCCGGATCCGGGAGCACTTGGATACCTTGAGCTTCCAGAACAGGCGCAGCAGTCCCAGGGGGAACAGCCGGCCCCGGGCCAGCTTGAGCGCCTCGTTGGCGTCCGGCACCGAAATGGCGAATCCGCAGGGCGCCCCGTCGATCTCGGCCATGTGGGCCAGCCGGGGATCCACCAGGGGTTTGAGCTCCCGGGCGATGTACTCCAGTTCCCGGTCGGTCCATGGCACGAACCCCCAGTTGTTGGCCCAGGCCTCGTTGTAGCAGGTACGCACGAACGCCAGTTCGTCCTCCCAGTGCTTCATATCGATGGAGCGGATGCGCACGTGGCTTCCAGCGGTCAACCGATCCGCCACCCGCTTCAGCCGGCCATCGTATTCGTCGGTGCGCATGGCGAAGGCGTACAGATCCTTGGCCGGGGCGAACCCGGCCGCCTGGAACAGGCCCGGGTAGTACGCCGGGTTGTACGGCATCATCAGCGCCGGATCCTCGTCGAAGCCCTCCACCAGGAGGCCCACCACGTCGTTGGTGGTGAGGTTCACCGGGCCGCGCATGACCGGCTTGCCCTGCTGCCGGAGCCAGTCCTGGGCGGCCCCGAACAGGGCGTCGGCCACGGCCTGGTCGGGCCCGCAGTCGAAGGCGCCGAAGAAGCCCACCTGGGCCTCGTCGGGGTGGAACTGGCCGTAGCGGGTGTTGTGGACCGCGGCGATGGTGCCCGCCACCTGGCCGTCCCGGCGGGCCAGGAACAGCTGCACCTGGGCGTACTCGTACACCGGGTTCTTGAGCGGATCGTAGAACTCCTTGCGCTCCATGAGCAGCGGCGGCACCCAGTGCGGGTCCCCACCGAGCAGCCGGTACGGAAAGCGGATGAACGCCGTCGTGTCCTCGGCGGTGCGGACTGGCTGGATCTGGATCCCGCCGGTCATGCCTGGCCCCGGAGCAGACCGAAGCGCTGCCCGGCAAGGGCGAAGCGCCCCAGGGCCCATTCGAGCTGTTCGCGGGTGTGCCCGGCGGTGACCGAGATGCGGAGCATGCAGCGGTTGGCCGGCACGCCCGGCGGCAGCACCGGGTTGACGAAGATGCCCTCCTCGTTGAGGAACCGCCACATCTCCAGGCAGACCTGGGCATCGCCCACCAGGATGGGAATGATGGGCGAGGCCGAGCGGCCGGTGTCGAAGCCCAGCCGGTCGAAGCCGGCCTTGAGCATCCGGGCGTTCTCCCACAGCCGCTCGAAGCGCTCCGGCTCCTCCGCCATGACGTCCAGGGCTGCCAGCACCGCGGCCACGCTGGCCGGCGAGGCCGAAGCCGAGAACATGAAGGGCCGCGCGTTGTGCATGAGGTAGTTGATCACCCGCTCGCCGCCGGCGATGAAGCCGCCGATGGCCGCCAGGGACTTGGAGAAGGTGCCCATGATCAGGTCCACCTCGCCGGTGAGCCCGAAATGGGCCGCGGTGCCGGCCCCGCCCGGGCCCAGGACGCCGATGCCGTGGGCGTCGTCGATCATCAGCTGGGCGTGGTGACTCCGGGCGATGCGGACGATGGCGGGCAGATCGCAGAGATCCCCCTCCATGGAGAAGATCCCGTCGGTGATGATCAGCTTGTTGGCTTCCGGCGGGAGCCGGCCCAGCTTGTCCTCCAGGTCGGCCATGTCGTTGTGGTTGTAGCGCACAAGGGTGCCCTGGCTGAGCATGCAGCCGTCCAGGATGCAGGCGTGGATGTACTTGTCGGCGATCACATACTCGCCCGCATGGAGCAGGCTGGCCACCACCCCGGTGTTGGTCTGGAACCCGGTGGGGAAGACCAGGGCGGCGGGCTTGCCCACCAGGGCCGCCAGGCGCGCCTCCAGCTCCAGGTGCAGGGGCAGGGTGCCGTTCAGGAACCGGGACCCGGCGCAGCCGCTGCCGTACTGCTGCACCGCCGCGGCGGAGCGGTCCTTGATCCTGGGGTGGGTGGTCAGTTCCAGGTAGGAGTTGGAGCCGAGCATCAGCATCCGGCGGCCGTTCACCACCACTTCCGTATCCTGGCCGGTCTCGATCACCCGCAGGTAGGGGTACAGTCCGGCGGCCTTCAGTTCATCGGGCTTGGTGAAACGATCGCATTTGTCGAACAGGCTGCCTGGCCGGGAAGGCTCGGGATGAAAGGCGTGATGGTTCATGACATGAGGGCCGGGCAGTGGATCCATCGTTGCTCCTGAAGCAAGATAACGAGTTCCGTTCGCAAAAATATTTTTTATACAATCCAAAGGGCAGCGGCCGTTTGCTTGTTCTATTATGGTTCTTTGATTTAGCATAATCCCGGGAAAACACCAGTGGTATTCTCGTCCCCGGGCAGAAGATTGTGGCATGAACGGTGCCCTGGCACCGGCGTTCGCCCCGGACCCGGGGCGGATATGCTGGGAGGGTCCGGCTGGGCGGATCACCCGCCCCCCGTATGCCGGGCCCTTTGCTGAATCGCCGCCCATGCCCCCTGTCTTCCCCGCCCACCCCCTGCCCCGGAGCCGGGGCGTGTTCTGCAACCGGACCTTGAACTTCCGCTCCCTGCGGGCCATCGGCTACGACATGGACTACACCCTGGTGGACTACCGGGTGGAAGCCTTCGAGCGCCAGGTGTTCGATTTCGCCCTGGAGCGGTTCCGGGCCGAAGGCTGGCCGGTGGAGCTGCTGGTGTTCGATCCGGGGATGGTGGCGCGCGGGCTCATCATCGACACCGAGCTGGGCAACGTGGTCAAGGCCAACCGGTTCGGACTGGTGCGCCGGGCCATGCACGGCACCGGGCCCATGGATTTCGCCCGCCAGCGGCAGGTCTACTCGGGCACCCTGGTGGACCTGGCGGAGCCCCGCTGGGTGTTCCTCAATACGCTGTTCTCCCTGTCCGAAGGCTGCCTGTACGCGCAGATGGTGGACCTGCTGGACCAGGGCCGGCTGCCCGGGGCCATGGGCTACCGGGATCTGTACCGCCGGGTGCGGGCCATGGTGGACGCCCAGCACATCGAGGGCCGGCTCAAGGACCGGATCATCGCCCAGCCCGAAAGCTGCGTGGTGCTGGACCCGGAGATCCCGCTGACCCTGCTGGACCAGCGCCACGCCGGCAAGAAGCTCCTGCTCATCACCAACTCCGACTGGACCTTCAGCGCGGCCATGATGACCTACGCCTTCGACCCGTTCCTGCCCGCCGGCATGACCTGGCGGGAACTGTTCGACCTGGTCATCGTCGGGGCCCGCAAGCCGGATTTCTTCACCGACCACGCGCCGTTCTATGAGGTGGTGACCGGGGACGGCCTGCTGCGGCCGGCAGTGGGCCCGCTGCTGCCCGGCCGGGCCTACGTGGGGGGATCGGCCGCCCAGGTGGAGCGGGATCTGGGCATCCAGGGGGACGAGATCCTGTATGTGGGCGATCACATGTTCGGCGACGTGCACGTGAGCAAGAGCGCCCTGCGCTGGCGCACCGCCCTGGTGCTGCGCGAGCTGGAGGCCGAGGTGGCGGCCCTGGAGGCCTTCAAGGAGGTGGAACGGGAGATCGCCCAGAAGATGGCCGAAAAGGAGCGCCTGGAGGCGCTGTTCTCCGAAGCCCGGCTGGGCCTGCAGCGGGTGCGTGGCGGCTATGGCCCCCAGCCGGGCCTGGGCGCCGGGGAACTGGAGGTCCGGCTGCAGGAGCTGCGGGCCCGGCTGCTGCCCCTGGACGGGGAGATCGCGCCCCTGGCCCGGGCGGCCACCGAACTAACCAACAGCCGCTGGGGGCTGCTGACCCGGGCCGGCAACGACAAGAGCCACCTGGCCCGCCAGGTGGAACGCTACGCCGATGTGTACACCTCCCGGGTCTCGAACTTCCTGCACGCCACCCCGTACGTCTACCTGCGCTCCCCCCGCGGCAGCCTGCCGCACGATCCCAGCAGCCCCGGCGGCACCGCCCTGGCCCCGGCCCCGGAGGCGGCGGAGCGGGACCTGACCGACTGACGTCTGGCCACCCAGACGCCTGTGTGGGACGCCAGACGTGATGTCCGGGCTTCGCCCGGACATCGCGTGGGGAGCACGAGGGGGACGTAGAGTGAGCGCAGCGAACGGGCGGTCCCCCTCGTTCGCATCAGTCCCAACGGACTGAGATGCGGATCTCCATGGGATCCCCGGTGGCCAGGGAGGAACTCTGGTCGGCCACGTCGTCGTAGGCGAAGCCGTAGGCCCGGTGGCCCAGGCCCTGCTCGTGCCAAAACCGGGCATAGTGGTTGCAGGGTTCCTGCCGGTAGTACGCGGCCGGGTCGCGCCAGGCCCCGGGCCGCTCCAGCAGATGGCGGTTGAGCAGGGCGGTGAGCTGGGCCCCCAGCACCTTTTCCAGGATGGTGCCCCGGGCCAGCACCCCGTTGCCCAGGAAGGCCTCCTGGGTGGTGGGCTTGCCGCGGATCACGCAGCGCACGCCGTCCGCGGCCCGGGTGAACACCAGCTGGTCCAGGGCGTCCACGCTGCCGGTGAAGGTGCCTTCGGCCGGGCTCAGCACCAGGGCTTCGGTCCGGTAGCGGCGCCACATGCGGTCGATGTACGCCTGCAGGTAGCCGGCCGCGGGGCCGCCGGCCCCGAAGGCGCCGTGGGCCGGGGCCAGGATCCGCCGCTCGGCCGGGTCGGCCAGGCTCTGGAAGGCGGCCGGCACGCTGGCCCGGAAGGCCCGGAACAGCTCCGAGCGGGGGGCGGTGATGCCCACCGGGCCGAGTGGGTGGTCCGGATCGGCCCGGGGCGCCACCGTCAGGGCGAGCGGCAGGCCGAACTGGTCCACGCAGGTGGTGTTGCCGTGGAAGCCGGCCCCGTCCAGGTTCAGCTCGATCCAGTCGAACCAGGTGTCGCGGTTGGGGTCGGTGGGATTGCCGGGGTCCGGCTGGACCAGGCCCAGGGTGGCCTCGTCCACCCGCAGCCGGAGCGGGACGCCCACGCTCAGGTAGATCCGGCCGCTGGCCAGGGTCTGGTTCCGGTCCAGGTCCAGGTACGGCAGCTCGTCCAGCGGGATGGCGTAGTCGCACCAGGTGCGGCCCTGCCAGGGCACCACGTTGTCGGAAGGCGAGCAGGGCCGGGCCCGGCCGGTGCGGTCCAGGTGGCCCAGGGCTCCACTGGCGTCCCGGCCGGTGATCACCACGAAGGCCGGCAGGCCGCGCAGGGGGCCGAGGGTGGCGTTGCGGAAGCTGATGCGCACGTGATCCGCATCGACCGGAGCGGGTTCCGGACCGGGCCGGGCCACGGCGGAACCCAGGGTTCCGGGCGGGGCCACCGCCAGCGCCGCCAGCAGGGCGAGGGCCTGGAACCAGCGGCGCGAGCCCGGGGCGGCGGCGCGGGAAGGAGCGGAAGGGAGGGGCATGGCGGCCTCATGGCATTCTGAAAAGCAGTCTCTAAAGGGGTGAAAATCCGGAATTTGGAAAAGGCCGCGGGACGACGCGGCGCCCCCCATGTTAGGCGGCCGGCTGGGCCACGCAACCGCTTTGGGTGGCCCGGTCGGGCCGCGAAGGCTGGTATGCTGGGCGTGGTTTCCCTTGTAATCATCGTCATCCAGGCCTCTTGTCTCCATGGCCACAATCCTCCCTGGGCCCTCCGGATGTTCCTGCCTCATCGCCAAGGGCGCCCGCGCCTCCTGCTTGCCCTGCTGACCCTGGCCGTGGTTCTGGCCCTGGGCCTGGGCTGCCGCCGGGATCCGCGCCCGCCCCTGCGGGCCCGGAACGGGGTGCTGGATCTGGCCGGCTGCGATCTGGGTGGGCGCCCGCTGCGCCTGACCGGTCCCTGGGCGTTCTACTGGGAGCGCTTCCTGGATCCCCAGGTGTTCCAGGATGGCGCCGGCCCGGCGCCGGACGGCTACCTGGCGGTGCCCCGGGCCTGGAAGGGGCTCAGCGTCGGCGGCCGTCGGCTCGGCGGCACCGGCTACGCCACCCTGCGCCTGCGGCTGCTGCCCGGGCCGGCCCACCCGCCCCTGGCGCTGAAGCTGACCGGTGTCGCGTCCGCCTGCAGGCTGTGGGTGGACGGCCAGCTCCGGGTGGACAGCGGGCGCCTGGCCCCGAACGGCGACCAGGAGGTCCTGGCCTTCGCCCTGCAGCAGGTGCCGATCCAGCTGGCGGACCGGCCCGTGGAACTGGTCCTGCAGGTGTCCAACTTCCACCGCCGGGACGGCAAGCTGCCGGACCTGATTCTGGGCCGGCAGGACGCGCTGGCGGCCGGACAGATCCGGCAGTGGGGCCTGGCCCTGTTCGTGATCGGCACCCTGTTCGTGATGGGGATCTACCACCTGGCGCTGTTCCTGTTCCGGCGCAGCAACCCGGCCCCTCTGTTCTTCGGGCTGTACTGCCTGCTGTGGCTGGGGAATCTGCTCTGCGTCCGCACCAGCGGCTGGGCCATTCTGCTGTTCTGGCCCACCCTGTCCGGGAACTTCCTGTACAAGACCTACGAGTTCTGCTACTTCATGGCCATGCCCATGAGCTTCCAGTTCTTCCGGGTCATCTACCCGCAGGAGTTCCCCCGCTGGGTGGCGAAGGGCTTCTGGATCCTGGCCGGGGGCTACGCCCTGCTGACCCTGTTCGGCTCCACCCTCGCTGTCTCCAACGGGCTGCCCTGGTACCACCTGGCGAGCGGGCTCAAGCTGCTGATCACCGTGGGCGCCCTGGGCCTGGCTTCTCGCCGGGGCCGGTCCGGGGCCTGGATCGTCCTGGTGGGCATGCTGGTGCTGGGCGTGACGAGCCTCAACGACATGCTCAACGAGCTGCTGGTGATCGAAACGCCGCTGCTGATGCCCATCGGCATGCTGGCCTTCCTGCTGGCCCAGGCCCTGGTGCTGGCCATGCGCTTCTCCCGGCTGTTCGGCAGGGTCGAACTCCTGTCCGGCAGGCTGGGACGGCAGAACCAGGTGCTGCAGGCGGAGATCAGCGCCCGGGTCCGGCTGGAGCGGGAGGTGCTCTCGGTGAGCGAGGCGGAACGGCGCCGCATCAGCCAGGAGCTGCATGACGGACTGTGCCAGGAACTCACCGGCGCGCGCCTGCAGTGCGTGGCCCTGCAGGGCGGGCCGGGCGGGGATCCGGGCCTGGCCCGTCTGGGGGTCCTGCTGGAGCGTTCCCTGGACCGTGCCTATGATCTGGCCCATGGGTTGTGGCCCGTGGAGCACACGCCCGAGCAGGCCTTGGTGGCCCTGGCCGAGCTGACCCAGCGGGTGGCGGAGGCCAGCGGCTGCCTGGTGGATTTCCAGCTGGAACGCGGCTGCATGACCTGCAGCCACCCGGGCATCCCCGCCCTGGGCCGGATCGCCCAGGAGGCGCTGGGCAACGCGGTGAAGCACGCTCGCGCCACCCGGATCCTGGTGCGCCTGGACTGCGGTTCCAGGGACGTCGCCTGCCTGACTGTTCAGGACAACGGCCAAGGCCGGCAGCCGGGCGCGACCCGGGGGGGACTGGGGCTGCGCATGATGGCGCACCGTGCCCGCTCCGTTGGCGGCAGCTTCCACCTGGAGGATCGGCCGGACGGAGGGGTGCGGGTCACCTGCAGCCTGCCCTGCCGGGCGCGGGGTTAGTGCCAAGTGAACGGTATTTGGGCCAGGAACCTATCCGGCAGAATTAACACCAAATATTAGGGTCCTGGACCGAGGTTGGCCGGACCATCCTCTTTCCTTCACACCCTGGAGGGTTCGTGAACCCATTTGGTACCAGCAAGACGACCAAGGCTGCCGCCGGCACCCTCGCAGGCCTTTTGCTCGCTTGTGCCGGGTCAGCCTTCGTCCAGGCGAACGATACCGAGCCATCGTCCGTGCCCGCCACCTCCCAAAGCAGTTCCTTGAGCAACCTGCTGCGCAGTTCGTCGAGCAGTACCCCTTCCGAGCCTTCCGCGCCACCCGAGGAAGTCCTTGATTGCGTTTCGCCGTTCGGTCGAGCCCACTTCCAGCTTGACCTGAACGGACCCGTTGGTCCGAATCAGCAAGCCTCCACCCATAGGCTGACCGGAAACATCCTGCCCCTTCCCGATGGAGACCTGGCCGTGTGCATGCTCCAGGGGGCTTTCCTGAGTGTCATCAAACTGCATTGGCCAACCCACAGGCCTTCGAGCTTCCTGGCCTTCCCGGGCGAAGCGCCGACCCGTCCTCCGAAAATTCAATGCGCTCCGGGAACGACCGGCCTCACCCACGTGTGCGCCATCAGCCCGTCCACCCTTCTGGCCGTGACCAATCTCGGCCACATGCTGAGGATCGACCGTGAAACGGCTGCGGCCGGCGGCGTGCAGGACCATGAGCGGGGCTGGGGGACGGAAACCTTCGCCGCTTTCGGGGGGCTTGGCACCTCGGGTGCTCCCGATTGCATGATCGCCCTGCCTGACGGTGCCATTCTGGCTGGCCGCAATGATTCCGGCGCCGTCCACGTCTACCCCCGGGGCGGAACGGCCACGCTGTTCGCCGGAACGGGTACCCGTGGCCATGGGATCGGCAGCACCGCCCTCGAAACGGAAATCATGGACGTCAGCGCGCTCCTTCGAGAACCGGATGGTTGCACCCTTATCGGGGACGCTGCCAACGGCCGGGTGCTGCGGGTGGCCATGGGCGGAGCCGTCACCCTCCTCATCGACCAGGCGAGGGTTCGCGAAGCCCTGGCCGGCATGCCTTCACGGCTGAAGGAACCCTTTGCCCCGGGGTACCTCGCCCGGCTCGGGACCGGCTCGATCCTGGTTGCAGATGACAACAATTCGCAAGTGCTGCAGGTCGATCCGGACGGAAGGATCACCGTCTTCGCGGGCTGCGGTCCAGGGGAGCAAATGCTGGGCGCTTGGATGTACCCGAGCACGCGCACCCAGGATCCCACGGCCATGCCCCTCGGGAGGGTCCAGTCCATGGTTGTGCTGCCCGACGATACGGTGGTCCTGTCCTTCCATGGAACTGGTCGGCTGCTGACGGTCTATCCCGCGGACGAACTGCAGCGGGACCTGGAGGTCCTGGTGGAGCGCGGCCTGGCCGCCGGTGCTGCCGGGAGTTGGGATGAGGTTGCCAGGGTCTACCAGCACTTCCTCCAGATCCAGAGGCCGCGGCTGCCTTGGGGGACCGGCCTCGATTGCCTGCCCAAGGCCCTGATCGATGTGGTGGGCGGTTATCTGGTGCCCACGCACTTCGAAAGAGCCCGCATCTGCCAGGCCCAGATCTGGCTCAAGCGGCGCCTGGTCGCCATTGGCGCTGACGGCGCCGTCCACTTCCCGCCCCCGCCTCCAGTCCCTGGTGCCAGTCCCTCCTCCTCGACCGGGTCCTCCGACCCGGAAGGCAAGGCCGAGCTGCCGCCGGCTCGGGGCGATCGAAAACGGGCCGCCGAGCACGAGGCTGATGCCTGCGAATCGGTGGAGAAAAGGGCCCGCTGATCGTACTACCACGCCCGGCCCTGGGCCGCCACGATCGGCCGGAGCCCGGCCACCATCTGGAGCAGATCCTCGGGATTGAGGGCCTGGTCCTTGTCGCACAGGGCCTGTTCCGGCCAGGGGTGGGCCTCCACGATCAGGCCGTCGGCGCCGGCCGCGGCGGCGGCCAGGGCCAGGGGGATCACCAGCTCCCGGTCGCCGGCGGCGTGGGAGGGGTCGACGATGATCGGCAGGTGGGTGAGGCGCCGGAGCACCGGCACGGCGCTCAGGTCCAGGGTGGCCCGGGTGCTGGTCTCGAAGGTGCGGATGCCGCGCTCGCAGAGGATCACCTGCAGGTTGCCGCCGGACAGCAGGTATTCCGCGGCCAGGAGCAGTTCCTTGATGGTGGCGCTCATGCCGCGCTTGAGGATCACCGGCTTGTCCAGCCGACCCAGCTCCTTGAGCAGGGCGAAGTTGTGCATGTTCCGGGCGCCCACCTGGAGCACGTCGGCGTGCTCCATCACCGCGGGGATGTCCTCGATGGTGAGCACTTCGGTGACCGTGGGCAGGTCGTACTGGCGGCCGGCCTCGCGCAGGTACTTCAGCCCCTCCAGGCCCAGGCCCTGGAAGGCATGGGGCGAGGTGCGGGGCTTGAAGGCGCCGCCCCGGAGCAGGGTGGCGCCGCTGGCCCGGACCAGCCGCGCGGCCTCCAGGATCTGCGCCTGGCTTTCCACCGCGCAGGGTCCAGAGATGAGCACGAAGTGGCCCTCGCCCAGGGTCGCCCCGCCGATGCGCAGGCTGGCCCGGCTGCGGTCGGGGTGTTCCGCCCGGACCGGGGCCGCCGGCAGTTCCAGCACGCAGGCCTCGCCGGCCGCTTCCTCTACCGCCGCGGGCTCGGCGCCGAGCTCCGGCGCCGGGCCCTGGTCCAGGTGGCCGTCCTGCTTGCGGGTGCGGGACGGGTAGCTGCCCAGCAGGCGCAGGTTGGTGCAGCAGGAGCGCAGCTGCACCAGGGCGCCGGCCAGGGCCGGGCTGGCCATGTGCCCCTCCACGTCCACGAAGAACAGGTACTCCCAGGGCATGTCCGGCAGCGGCCGGCTTTCGATCCGGGTCAGGTTGACCCGGGCGGCGGCGAACACCTGCAGGGCGTGCACCAGGGAGCCTTCGTGGTGGTTCACCCGGAACAGCAGGGAGGTCTTGCAGGGCAGCCGCAGATCCGGGGATTCGGGCTCCCGGGCCAGCAGCACGAAGCGGGTCTCGTTGCATTCCCGGTCGGCCAGACTCCGGGCCAGCACCTCCAGGCCGTTCAGCCGGGCCGCTTCCTCCGAGCAGATGGCGCCCACTTCCCGGCGCCCCCGGGCGTCCAGCTCCAGCAGCGACGAGGCCGAGGCGGCGGTGTCGGTCCAGGGTTCCCGCCGGGCCCCCTCCAGGCTGGACAGGAAGGTTTCGCACTGGGTCAGGGCCGCCGGGTGGCTGCGGATCTGCTTCAGGTCGGCCAGGCGGGTGCCGGGGATCACCGCCAGCACGTGCTCCACCTGCCAGATCTCCTCGTCGACGATGTGCAGGTTGTGATCGCAGATGAGCCGGTTCACGTCGGCGATGCTGCCGCCGATGCTGTTCTCCACCGGCAGCAGGCCGTAGTCGATCTCGCCGTGCAGCAGGGCCTTGCCCACCTCCTGGAAAGTGCCGAAGCCGGTGCAGACACTGTCCCGGATGGTGCGGTGGGTCATCAGGTCGGCCGCCGCCAGCGCGCTGTACGAACCGGGTTGGCCCTGGTAGCCACAGCGGATCCGCACCCCGGCGTTCCCGGACTTGGCCATGAACGCTTCCTGCACGCGCCGGGACTGGTTGAGTACCTCCTTGAGCACCCGCCGGGCGAAGGGCGCCGACAGGCCCAGGGTCTCGGCGTCCTGGATCCAGCGCGCCTGGATGCGCAGTTCGCGCTCGGGGTCCAGGAGCGGCTGGTCCGCTTCCTGGCCCTTCACCGAGCCCACCCGGCGCACGGCGTCGAAGCGGCGGGCCAGGATCTGGATGAGCTGGCGGTCCGCCTCGTCGATCTCCTTGCGGATCGGTTCGAGCGGATCGGCCGCGTCGGATGGCTGGGGGGTGGTTTCCTTGGGGGACATGCGGGACTCCAGGTGCTGTCCGCTCGGTCGCCTGGGGTCGGGGATCACGAAAAAACCCGTCCACCAGGTGCTTGGCGGACGGGTGAGTGGGATGTTCGGCTCAGACTAGTTCGTCGCCCCCACGAATACCCGACCACCGCCGATAAAAAAGCGGCGGGCGCTGGTAAACGTAAAGGTGGAAGTGGACATGCTGCCTCAACAGGGAGAAGTATAGCCGTGCCGGGCGGGCGGGTCAAGGGGGGGATGGGGCAGGGGGCTGCCCCATCCCCCCCACACGATTCCGGACCTTCGGGCTTGCAAGCAGGGATTGAATGATGACAGCTGGTGGTTGGATCAGAAGCGGGGCCGGGTCCTGCGTCGAATGCCCGGTCAGGCAAGATGGCCCTGCTTTCCGCTGAAACCTGCGGTGCGATTGGACGATCCGGGTTGGAGGGGACCTCTCAGAATGCAGCGGCGCGGAAGAATCACTCTTGCACAGTATCCATGTATGGCTATCCTGTGGACGGAGGCTACCCATTGATAGCGTCATTTGCCGACTCGTCAACGAGAGCCCTCTTTGACGGCTACCCCAAAAAGGCTTTCAAAAGCATCCCGCCAGATATTCATGCCGCAGCCATACGGAAGTTGGACATGCTCAATGCCGCTGCAATCCTCGATGACCTGAAATCACCTCCTGGAAACAAGTTGGAGGCGCTGAAAGATGATCTCTTGGGGCTTCACAGTATCCGAGTAAACGACCAGTGGCGGATTGTCTTCCGCTGGCAAGGATCTGACGCCTTCGAAGTTCAAATCATCGATTACCACTAAGGTAGGCCAGCCATGATCCCTTCACACCGCACTCCCACTCATCCCGGAGAGATCCTGCTTGAGGAATTTCTCGCTCCCTTAGGCATCACCCAGGTTCAGTTGGCCGCCCATATCGCTGTGCCCACTCAACGTGTAAATGAACTGGTTCGCGGAAAGCGCGGAGTTACCCCAGACACCGCCTGGCTTTTGAGCAAGGCTTTCAGTACGAGCCCGGAATTCTGGCTGAATCTCCAGTCAATCTATGATCTATCTCGAACTCGCCCTCAGCGCACGATACGCCCGATGAGAAAGGTGAGCTGATTTGAACTGGGGCGCCTCCTCTTTGCGCATCTCGGTGGGGCGGTGCCCCGCTCGGGCCTAACGCCAGCGTTGAACCTAGCCGCTTGCGCGGCGGTGAACGTGAGATTTCGGTAACTTGAGGAATACAGGCCGATTTGCGGCGTGCCTATGGCCATCTCCTTCCTAGCGGTAAGTTCCGCAGGAGGAATAGTCATGCGTGACGTCTTTGAGCGAATGGCCTGGGACATGGCCTTTGCGAAGAAATCGGTCCGGACCCAGAAGATATACCTATCGGACGCCAAAGCATTCGCGGCGTTTCATGGGCGATCTCCGGAGGAAATGGGACAACCGGAGGTCATGGTCTGGGTTGAGCACCTGGTCGAGCGCCAGGTCTCGCCCTCCCGGCTGCGCCAACACCTTGCGGCACTGACCTTCCTCTACAGGAAGACCCCTCTGCCCGGATTGTGGCGGGGGCATGGAGCGGACCAACGTGAGAATCCCAGGCCTGCGTGCGCCTCCTGGAGGATGCGATGCCTGACGTCCTCAAAGCGCATCCACCGGAGCAAACGCCTGGGCACCAGGCCCGCATCGTGCTGGCCGCCAGGGTGGAGACCACCTCAGAAGGCCGAAGGCAATGCGCCTTTCCGGCGGACCCCCCTGTCGAAGATCACGCCGACGGCCTTGGAAGGCGCCAAGGACTGACGAGTGGCCTCGAGGCTTGGACGCGATTGGAAGGAACATGGAGGTGGGCAATGCTTTGCGCTTGACGGACAATTGGCGCATGCCGCTTTGAAGTCCTGCTTTGCCCCTTGCGCGTGGGTACCTTAGTAACCACACTTGGAACAGGAGGCTGATTATGCTTCACCCCAACCCGACACCTGCGCCCCTGCCCGCTCCCATCCGCGCCAGGGTGATCAAGGACGGAAACTCCGTTGCCGTGCGCCTGCCTGCTTCCCTTGGGCTGAAACCTGGTGAAGAAGTGGATATCGACATCCGCCGAGTAAGTGCATGGCCTGCAGGCTTTTTCGATCTGGAGCCCAGCCCCGATTTCCCGATGCCCGAGCGCACCAGCCCAGCAACCCGGGAGGCCCGAAAAAAACGGCTCTTTGGTGGGAAGAGTGATCTCTGATGACCGCCTTCCTGCTGGATACCAACTTCTGCATCCACTTCATTCGTGGCCGCGCCTGGGCACGCTCTGCCCTGGCCAGGGTCCAAGTGTTGGATGTTGCCATCTCAGCCGTTACAGTCGGCGAACTCTATGAAGGAGCTCACAGATCAGACTTCCCAACCAAGGAGTTGGCCAAGGCAGAAGCCTTTCTGAAGCCCTTCCAGGTCATCCCATTAGGCCGGGAAGAAGCCATAGATTGGGGTTTGATCGAAGCCCGGCTCCGCAAGGAAGGAAATCCAATAGAAGCTGAGGACAGCATGATTGCGGCCACCGCGCACAACCATGGCTTGACACTCATTACCGGCAACATGAAGCACTTCGCTCGCGTGAAAGGGTTGAAAGTAGTGGACTGGGAAGAAAATCCGCCGAAAGGTTGAACCTCCTGTTATTGCAGAACCGATGATCGCCTCGATGCTTCGGCGCTCCGATGGTGCCCGTCATGAAAGCTAATCCGAAATGCTGAATTAGCGCGTTTTATGACTACGCCGAAACCGAGGTGATCTGAACCTCCAGACCGAGCGTCCGCAACTCCCGAAGGTGCCTTTGGATGATGTCGTCGACTACCCGGTCCATGGGGCCTCCTTGAACAAAGGGGGGACGTCCCAGGCGTGGGTGCAGAAATTATTGACATGTCATCCATGCTGCCTCTTTCAATGAAGCAACGCATGCGTTGCTTCATTTCGTGGTAACTCTACCCAGGCGGGCCAGTCTAACGCTCGGAGTTCCCTCTCCCATAGGCGAAACGGCATCCATTTAGGACATCCCCAAAATGATCCTGCGCCGTCTGGCCCGCACCGATCAGGCCTTGCGCCCCATGTCCCGAGATACTGTTCAAGCTTTCAGCCATCGTGGCGCCTCCAGGGGGGCAGAGAGTCTAACGCCGGCATTGACCGGCACGGCCCCGGCGGCGCGCTGAGGGGAGACGAACAGACATGGTCATGGAAATGCTTAAAGGGGAGAAGGATGGGGCCGGTTCGCGTCGAACGCAGGGTTAGACAGGGACGCCAATGCATTTCGCTGGAGACCGCTGTATGACTGGATTTGACGCGACTGGAAGATGCTGACGCTGGAACCGCAAGAACCTCCCATTGGTATCAGCTTGGGATTGTGAAACCGACGGCTTCGGCAGCTTTCAATAAGGCCGCATCAAAGGCGAGGAACTGGACTTCGCCATCGAACAGGCCGCGAAGCATACGCCTAGACTCTCGAGCGGAGGCGAGATGAATGGCATCGTAGGTTCTCAAAGGAAATCGCTGAGCCAATTGACGAGCATTCTCCAGGACCTCCTCGGCAAGTTCCACCTCTTGGATTGATTGATCCCAATAGTCTTCCAGGCTGCCCTGGTGGTGAGGCAATTCAGCCGCAGAGATCCGGCCGAGATGCACCATGCGGGCAAGGCTCACAGAGGCCTCGGTGAAACCCAGGCGGCTTACCAAGAGAATATCTGCACTCCCCCGCCCTTGGGCCAAGGCACGAACCCGCGCGCTCCCATCCTCCTCGACGAAGAGCTTGATCAAAGCCGAAGTATCCATGTAGAGCGCATATTTGGAACGACGGATCACCACCTTAACCCTCCCGGTCCATCATGATGAGTTCCGAGGCTGTTGGGCCTTTACCTTTCAGCTTGATAGGCGTTGGGAGGGGGCCAGGCCGCTTGAGGTAACGAACAGAATTCATTCCAGTTCCGTGCTGAACCAAGTCTGCGATTGGCGTCCCATGATTGGTGATGATCACACGGGTCCCTTCCTTAGCCTGTTTGGTGAGGCTACTCAGGTTTGCTTTAGCATCCCGCAGGGAGATGGTTTCTTCTTGAAGCACGCGGGCAGTCTTTTGCATGGTGCGCTCCTCTCCGAACAGGTTAGGCCATTTGTAGTCACCGTGAAACCACTTTTGGATGATCAACACACCGATTAAACGTCAGTATGGGCACACGCTCCTTGTCTCGGTGGGTCGGGGGCCCGCTCGGGTCTAACGCTAGCGTTGACCGGCACAGCCCTGGCGGCGCGAACAGAGGAGGGCGGCCGTTTGCATGGTGGTGGCGGCATGGTGGGTTATCTCAAGGGCTGTGTCCGGGGTCGAACGCTCCGGTTAGGCAAGACGACGACGTTTTTTTGCTAAAGCCCGCGGCGCGACTGTGTATGCGACTGCATAGAAACTGCAAACTTAACGGTTCTGCGGTTTGACCGGAGCGCGCTTGTTCCCGCTGGAGCCCCGGTTTTACTGGAATGGCTAAGGCATCCGGTTGGCAAGAAGACTGTCGATCAAATGCTGGGTTTGAGGACTAAATTGCTCAAACTCATCATCCTGCATCAATGATTCCCTTCTGAGCATAAGAGCAAGCTCAACGGCCCGGGACCGCCTCAGGTTATCGTTGAAAAGGAACCCAAGTTGCTTATCCTTGCGCTCTATTAACCGATATAATTCAAGATAACGCTGGTGATAGCTCGGCAGCGTGCCGGCATTCAACTGGTTGACCTCTTCAAGGACTCGCTGGCAATACCTCTCCAATCCGGAATTATAGAAGTCTCGAAGTCGCTTCCAGTCTCCCTCCGGCATTTCCAGCGGCATAGCGTTACTCCGCTGCTCGAGCTAATTGTGCCTCCAATGACAGCATAGAAACACTACCTCTTTGCAGGCCTCGGCGGGTCGGCGCCCTGATGGGCCTAACGCCAGGATTGACCGGCACGGCCCTGGCGGCGCGCTGAAGGGAGGACGGGCGATGGAATGATGATGCCGGCTTGGAGGATCGCATACGGGGCTGTGTCCGGAGTCGAATGCCCGGTTAGGCAGATGGCCCTGCTTTTCGCTGAAAACAGCGGCGCGACTGGATTGGACGCGATAGTTAGGCAAAGACGGCCCTGAATTGAGCGCTGAAACCCGCGGCGCAACTGGATCAGGCAGGAGTAATAGGCTTGGTCTGCCAGGCGATTTTGACTTTTCGATGCTGTGCCACACAGTCGCGGAGGTACAGGTTGATGAGGCTCTGGTAGGGGACACCAGCCTCCATCGCCATATCCTTGAAGTAGAGGACGACCTCCTCGGAAAGCCGCATGGTTACAGGTTTTTTGAGCTTGGAGGCATAGGGGTTCTTGCGCGACTTCATGGTTGAAAGATCGTATTCAGGCTTCATGGCTATTCACCTCCATAGAATGCGCTTTCCCGGTTTGTAGCCTTGCGCGCGGAAATGATTCGAATGATGTTACCGGCCCCTTGCTCGCAGTGGCTAACAAGGAGAAGTCGAGCCTTGGAGCTAAGGCCGAGCAGGAGGAAGCGATCTTCAGAAGTTGAGTGTTCATCGTCATAGAACTGGACAGCGAATTCATCATAGAAGGTGGATTGTGCCTCTTCAAAGGAGACGGAGTGCTTCTTGAGATTTGCCACTGCTTTGAGGGGGTCCCACTCGAACCGAATCATCAATACAGTGTATTGATCTATGTGGACACGTCAAGAGGTGGGGAGGCCCAACCGGTTCAGCTGGACCTTACCCACCTGCCCGCCTCATGCACCGATACCCCGGTCGGGCCTAACGCTCAAGTTGAGTTGGCCCCGCACCGGCCGCAGTAATACGGGAGGCGGATGCTTGTGGCCGCGAGCACCTCAAAGGGGCCGATCTGAGTGCGGGGTCCAACCTCGAACGGCGGGTTAGGCAGGGTACGGGCTTGATCCTTTCGATGAAACCCGCGGCGCGACTGGTACCGGCCGCCGAGAAAAAATAAGCAGGAACAGAGAACCATTCCCGCCACAAGGAACACTCATTACCTAGTTGCACTGCATCAACGGAGCAAACTCAATTTGTTTTCTCAACTCACCCTAAGTGTAGTCACAGCGTAAACTCTAAGGAGAATAGCATTGATGATAGCGTTGATAAAAACTGCTTTGATTGCAGCCGCATTGTTTGGAGGAGACCCGATACCAGGTGAATTTGTTGGAGCTGCCAGCCTGCCTTTGCATGGTGTTGAACCTGCCTGTGCGAGTTCGGCATTTCGAGCCTGGACGGTTGAACTGAGCTTCCCTTCAGAAGAGGCAAAAAGAGAGTGCCATTATTATGGAATGCACCAACTGGTTTACTCAATGTCATGGAAAGAAGAGGAGACAAAAGAACCTTATTCACTGATTTATACCGTTTATCATCTCTGTTCTCCTAAGGATAATATCGTTGCCGCTTTGGCTAAAATAGAGAAGTTGTGCCCCGAGGCGCAATTCGTAAGCGTCAAGGTCACTGAGGTCCGGGCGGAGAACGGCGTACCGACTTCAATTGGGTGGTGATGACAGGCGGTTTTGAATGTTCACTGGCGGCATAGCATGGCCTTTGAACTGGGTTGCGCCTGACGGATCAGCACGCTGCCGAGAAAGCCCGGCTTACCCCGCTACCAATGGTGATGATGACAAGCTGGCTCGGCCGCGGCATTCCAGGACGGCGGATTTGACCTGCAAGGGGCGCCGCATGCACCGTAGCAACGCCTCTTGCCGGTGCAAGCACCACAGCGCCGCATTACTGCGTGCTTCGGTGGGTCGGCGCCCCGCTCGTGACCTAACGCTCAAGTTGAGTTGGCCCCGCACCGGCCGCGCGAATGTGGGAGAAGGAGGCTGGGAGTTGCACGCAGCTCAAAGGGGACGACCCAAGTGCGGGGTCCAACCTCGAACGACGGGTTAGGCAAGACGGCTATCTTTTTATCGCTTAAACCAGCGATGCGATTGGATTGGCTGCAAAGGGAAAAACGGATGTTGAGATCTTGGAGAATGATCAGCGTGAGGAGTGACACGCCGAACAGCATCCTTAAAGATGGATCAAAACTGGGGTAAGCCAAGCTTGCGCGGGGAGCTTTTATTATATACTATTAATTAAATTAACAGCCATCGGCTCCCGCCGAGGGCAAACTGTTGTGAGGAGCCCATGCCCCGAATGATTCAGCGCCTCTTGCTGCTAGCCGCTTTGTCCATCCCGTGGCAGCCAACTCTGTGGGCGGGTGGCAAAAAGGTGCTACTTGATGCCGGACACGCGAGGATCGTCTACCTGGACTCCGGCAAGACTGCCCTGCAAACTCAGAACCTCTCCTTCCGCAAAGGGAATACCCGTGTCGCCGTCATTTCCGCAGCCCACGTGGGCACTCTAGACTATTACGCGGCCATCTGCAGGTACTTACACCAGCATCATTTCGACACTGTCCTCTACGAGGACATCCACTCCCACGCTGACTTGGTCGAATTGAAGCGGACCTGTGGCGGGGACTACCGATTGCTCCACGACCGAATGCCCCAACTACAAGTGGCCCAGATACTTGGCCTTGCCTTCCAATGGGACGCGATGGACTTCAGCGCCCCCATCTATCGGTTTGCCGACCTGGAGGAACGCACCCTGAATGAGGAAATCACTTCCACCCGCAGCCGGGCAGCGGATCTCCGAGCCCCTTATCGCGTGTCGGGTGCCCCAAATGCGGCCCTGAAGGATGTAGACCTGGACCCGATCATCGTCGCAGACATGTTTGAAAAATTACGGCAGTCCGGATTTACTCGGGAGTTATTTGCCTATTCTGAACTCTCTGTCGATCAAAGGATCGACCCCTCCGATGATGCTCGCGAAAGGCATGTGTATAGCTTGGTGAGGGACTGCACGAATAATGCGACCAACCAGACCATCGCCATCCTATTCGGTGCTCTCCATACGCATGCCTTTGAAAAGTTTCTGCTAGCCGACGGATTCAAGGTGACCGGGAAGGGGTGGCTGACCGTTTTTACATGGTGAAAGCAGACGAGGATATA